>CEUH01048965.1_pt1 | contig 12006 bp, 11 predicted proteins | sample 356461 | NCBI WGS metagenome assembly CEUH01 (sample SAMEA2623275, study PRJEB7988) | marine metagenome | isolation source: saline water (ENVO:00002010), including
CGTAGAACGTTTAGGGGGGGAAAATAATCGGTAACCTATTGTGCCTCCTTCTGTAGCGTATTTCATGTCTGGATGTCTCGAAAACTTTCCAAACGAATTGGAACCTAGCTTCTCCTGCCTTTCTGACTCCCTTTCTGCTGGACCTGCCTCTGGTGTGTTGATTCTCGTAATAGGCATACCTCTGATAGGGGTCATTAAGGCCTACATGAGGAAATTGATGGATAACGTCGACTTCGATGAGGGCCTCGAGAACTTCCTTTACAGAATCGCCGGAGTTGCCCTTTGGGCATTGGTGATTCTCACAGCGGCCGACGAGTTCGGGATCAACGTTACCGGCTTGGTGGTCGGCCTGGGATTCATCGGGCTCGCAGTAGCCTTCGCGGCCCAGGACACAGTGGAGAACGTTATCGCAGGTGTATTCATCATCATTGACAGGCCATTCAGGGAAGGCGAGAGGATACTACTTCCGAAGAACCTGGGGGGAACCTACTCGAAGTGGGGGGATGTGACTTACATCGGCCTCAGAACCACTAGAGTTAGGTCTACAGACGGAGTTCTGCTGACCATCCCGAACAAGCTTCTGACCAAGGATGCAGTAGCGAACTTCAGCCATAGCTCCGACATGGAGCTAAGAGTCAGGATTCGCCTAGGTCTGACTGCTACGTGGTCCAACGTCACCAAGGCTGAGGAGATAGTGAAGGACATCGCAGACAACCACGCTGACATTGTGAGCAAGCCTAAACCACCAGAGGTCGTACTGAGGGGTTTTGGAGATCAGGAGATAGTGATGGAGATTCGCTACTACGTCGACAATGCGAGAAAGATGAGGCCATCCAAGTCGTTCTTCGTCACTGAGATACTTAGGAGGTTCGAGGAGGACGGCGTGACCCTCGCATTCCCAGTAAGAGTGAACATGAACAGCGATGTAGACTTGGAGGGCCTGGGTTTCTAATCACGGAAATTCTAGACCTTGGGGATAGTCTGAATGGGTTCAGCTAGAGCATGACAGCATTGAGCAGCCTACTCGGTCCCTAGCCCACTCTGGCCTCCTAGTGAACCATTTTTCCTCATTCCCGGTTTGTTCTTCGTACGGTTTCTTCAGCATCTCGTGTAAGGCTGTTGCCACCGAGTAGTCTTCCTTTTCGGCGGCATCGATTGCTAGTTGGGCCATCCAGTTCCTCAATACGTACTTCGGATTGGCATTCAGCATCGACTCCCTGTCAGGTCGGCCATCCACCCGGCCCCACCACCTGTCCAACCATGAGTTCCACTCATTCTTCGGGATTTCCTCTCCTTTGTAGAAAGCACGGGCCAGATGGTTAAGCTCAGGCTCTTGAATGGTAGATAGCCTCCTGAAGAATATAGTCATATCAGTCTCGGTCAACTGCATAACTGATGTCAATTCAGAGACTAGGTCCTCATCCCCCTCATGGAACCTGTCGAGGCCGAGTTTCTTGGCCCACATGCGGCTACTATGCCCCCTGTAGGACTCGTAGTATGAGTCTAGGGCCTCGTGCAGGGACTTCGGTTCTTCCATCAGGGGGGAAATCGACTCCAGAAGTCGAGCGAAGTTCCACGCACCGACTTCGCCCTGCTGAGCGTATCTGTACCTCCTGGTGCTGGAATCTGTAGTGTTTGGAGTCCAGTCGGTATCGAACCCCTCCAACCATCCGTATGGGCCATAATCTATGGTTAGCCCGTGGATTGACATGTTGTCGGTGTTCATCACACCGTGCACGAAACCCACTCGCATCCAGTGCGCGATCGTGAGTGCGGTCAGGTCGGCAACCTCCTTCAACCACTCCACCAGGCCCTGGTCCGTATTCGAGGAGTGGTGCGGGAAGTGCTGCCTCACGGTGTTGTCGACCAGGGCGCGGAGAGTCTTCTTGTCCCCTGCCATCGCATGTATCTGGAAGCTACCGAAACGGATGAAGCTCTCAGCCACCCTGCACACGATCGCACCCGGCTCGGGTGCTGGATTCCCATCGTACATCACGTCACGCATCACATCCTCGCCGGTGGTGACCAGGGATAGCGCTCGAGTAGTGGGAACGCCGAGATGATGCATGGCCTCACTGCACAGGAACTCCCGAATCGATGAGCGGAGGACAGCTCTGCCATCTGCGAATCGCGAGTATGGCGTCTTGCCCGAGCCCTTCAGCTGCAACTCCAGTACGCCCTCTCCCGTGTCAACCTCTCCGAGGGTTATCGCCCTGCCGTCCCCGAGCTGGCCGGCCCAGTTGCCGAACTGATGGCCCCCATACCTCTGGGCATAGGGATCCATCCCCCCGGCCTTACCGTTTCCACCAAGCAGACCCTCCTCTGCGACGTCCAAGCCTAGCTCGCTAGCCATCTCCTCAGACCACATCCTCAGGATTGGGTGCGGCATTGGCTCTGGGTCTACCCTGGACCAACAGGCGCCCGGCACCTGCCTAGGGCCTCCCCCGGACACTGCATCCCCTGGAGTTTCATCGAGAAAACGACTGACCCAGTTCAACGAGCCCAGTGACTTCTGCGCCATGATTCCGAGTCATGCTTGAGACAATTGAAGTTGTGCATACCGAGAATTATCGCTTTTATTGTTTTTAAAAAAATAATTCATTACTATATATGTGATTTTCCGGCCGGGTTCATGCAGAAGTGGAACAAAGCCGTCTTCGAGCTATTCATGGGGGATGAAACAGAAGAGAGAATTCGTAAGGCTACGATAATACTCGCGGTGGTGGGATTTTTCGCTCATATTGCGTTTTGGGCCCTCGACAGCACAGGTAGGATATCGATAACGGGAGAAGCGTCGGAGCTGGTCAGCTCCCCTCTCTCCAGCCTGTACACCCCCTTTTCCATACTTCTGGTCTACGAAGTCTACCAACTGACTAGAACGATTCCAGATTCGTTCTCCTCCTCAGTGGGGAAGCAGTATGAGATAGCAACTCTTTTGGTCGTACGGGACATCCTGAAACGACTATCAGAGGTTGAGAGTTCAGATGGTTGGGAGATAAGCTCGGACTTGGGCTTCCTGTTGGTTGAGTGCGCAGCCTTCTTGGCTCTTTTCTACACCTCACTGACTTACTTCAGGATAAGCGAAAAGTCGACTAAGTCTGGCGAAATGTCTGGGGATATCGCAGTTTTCGTCGAAGCTAAGCGGTTGGTTGCCAATTTCATGCTGATTGTGTTTTTGATAACGGCCGCCTATTCCTTCGTCACGTGGATTGCATCGGTTCAGGACGGAGGCGGCTCGGTAAGTAGGGTGATATTCTTCCTTGACTTCTTCACTTTTCTCATACTGGCCGACATTCTGATACTGCTTATCTCATATTGGTTCTACACTGATTTCGGGAATTTGGCCAGGAACACTGGTTTCGTTCTATCGACCGTAATCATACGAGTTGCCATATCCTCGGAGGGAGTCTCGGCGATGGTCCTATTCACACTGAGTGGTATGCTCGGAATAGCCATTCTTAGGGTGTTCGCACAGGATTCCGGGCCCAAATTGCGTGGAAACCCTACATAGCATTGTACCAACATGCCCCCCATCTGATCAAGATGGCGGGAAATTAGCGATTGGAACGAAACAGGACATAATATACTGAACGGAGAGGAGGGGGTCTATGCAAAGATATACTATCTCTGGATTAACGATACCTCAGGTCACTATTCTGGCTGGAGCGCTGATGGCGACTCTGGGCCTGAGTTTCTACGTCTTCACCGACTACCTGACCGCCCTGTTCCCGACATTCTTCGGCACCATACTGATGATCGCCGGGGCCGTTTCAGTGTCAAGGCCTGGGCTGAAAGCGCTGTCCATGCATCTCGCGGTGCTGACTTCTTTGATTTCGGCGATACTAGGATTTACGTCGGCCTTGTTTGGCACCTGGACAACCACTACATCACTGATTGAACAGATGTTGATGTCTGCTGTCGCAAGCGCACATCTCTGTGCCTGCGTTGCTTCGTACTACTACGGCAAGGCCAAGTTTCCGGGAGATAGCCAGACCTGCGGGGTCGACGAGCGTGATATTGCAAATAAGGCCAGAAACCCCGGACCAGCTTCGGTTGTGGCAATCTCTCTAGAGCCCTGAGATACGTTCGTGAAGAGACAGTGATGATTTCATGCTAGACAGCCTAGGTCTTCCGGAACACTTGAGGGAGAGGTGCATTGTAAGATCTGAGATGGGCCTCCGGCCCTCTTACGTCGTACACTGGATGCGCACTGCAATCAGGCTAGACGAATGCCCCACTTTCGATACTGCGAGACTTGCGGCGAATTCTCTAGGAGTGCCGCTACTAGTATACCATGGAATCGATGAGAGGTACCAATACGCATCATACAGACACCACAGGTTCCTGCTCGAAGGTGCTGCTGACGTTGCAGACAGAGCGGAGTCTCTCCGTGTCGATCACCTTGTGCACGTTTCCAGAGAAGGTAGCAGGGGGCCATACCTAGTTGACCTAGCTAAGGAGTCTGGCCTAGTCGTCACTGATATGGTCGATCTCCAACCATGGAAGAAATGGGCAGAGAAAGTAAGCGAGGTCTGCAGCTTAATAGAGGTAGACTCCCATTGCGTACTGCCACGGCCCGTTTTTGGCAAGTCGTTGGACAGGCCGTTCAGATTCAGGAAGGCAACAGATGACGAAATGCGTGCGAGAGTTGGAAGAAATTGGCCCATAGTCAGGGACGAGGTCAGGAGGATGCCGGAGTCCTGGAGTCCTCCCTTCGAACCCGTTGATGTTCGTCTGGAGCTGTCAAAGGATGGAGGAGCGGAGCTCCTTTCCAAGTGTGAAATCGACCCCACCGTTGTTGCGGTTACTGGAGTTACTGGGGGTTCTTCGTATGCGATAGAGCATTGGGAGAATTGGTGCAATTCAGGGATAAGGAGCTATCACATGAAGAGGAATAACGCAGCATTGAGCGATGGGGTTAGCAGAATGTCCCCTTGGATTCACTATGGCATGATCTCCACGACTAGAATGGTTCGAGACGCCTCTTCGATAGGGGGGAAGGGGGCTGAGAAGTTCCTGGATGAGATGCTCGTTTTCAGGGAGCACGCCCAACACCACGTGCATGCTAAGGACAATCCGGATGATTGGGCCAATATCCCCGGTTGGGCAATTACATCCTGGAACGACAGGCGCCCGGAAGTCTCCGAGTTGTCCGCGATCGAGCTCGAGAGGGGGAGGTCCGGCGACCGCCTTTGGGATTCTGCACAGACGGGACTCGTAAGGCACGGAACCATGCACAATAACGTACGAATGACATGGGGGAAGGCATTTCCGGGATGGAGAGAGGATGCGGAAGAGGCAATGCGTCTGGCCCTGGAGATGAATGACAGATTCGCACTCGACGGCAAAGACCCGAGTTCCATTGCAGGCGTCCAATGGTGCTTCGGCCTGTTCGACAGGGCCTTTGGGCCCGTTGACCCGATAATGGGGAAGGTCAGGAAAAGACCCACTCATGTCCATGAGAATCGTATTGACATGACCGCCTACGAGGAGTTAACGAACAAGGCTACGATGGGGTCTTCCATGGACATAGGGATCGTCGGCGGAGGCCTCTCGGGGATGTTCGCTGCCAGGCTACTTTCCGATCTAGGGCACAATGTCACAGTTTGGGACAAAGGTTCTAGGATAGGGGGTAGGATGACTGGTTGGAAGACCGATGAGGGTTCCAAAATCCATCTGGGAGCAAGAGCCCTTGACTCGATTCCAAGTTGGATGGATAGATTCGTGGATGAGTGGGCCAGGCTGGGATTGGTCAGTCGCGAGGGAGGTTCGCTAATCCCCGATGCCCCTCTCCCGGAACTTCTGAAATACTTGTCTGAAGGGTCGTCCGTCTGCCTAGGCACCAAGGTGACCGGGTTGGAGCTAATGGAAGAGGGTATACGAGTTACCAAGGAGTCCGATGGAGATGGGGAAATTTACAGATACGATAGGGTAATTGTAGCCGTTCCCGTAGAACAGGCTTCGGAAATAGCAAGCGACTTGGACATAGACATCGATGGCGAAAGCATTCCCAGTATTGTTGCATGGGGATTCTGCGATTCAATCCCCGAGGAAGTACCGGAGGGTTTCAGAATCCATGATCTGGGAAATTCGACAACGATGGTTGAGTTATCTACAGAGATGAGTGGTCAGTTGATTGACCATGACAAGCGCTCATTATCTAAAATTATCACGCACAAATTAGGCATTTCCGGAGAGGGTTGGAAGTCCCATAAGTGGCGATACAGCAGGGCTTCCTCGGGGCCTGGATCCGTAGTGGCCAAGGATGGGATTTCTTTCATTGGCGATGCTTTTGGACCTGAGATAGGATCTGCTGGAGCATCTCTGGATTCGGCATCGAGGGCAGTGTCAAACTTGCATTTGTCCATTCTGGAGCCTGCATTCGGAAGGAGGCCGGTGCAATCGTCACTGGCTGATTGGTAGGTCCGGATTACAGGCTTTTCAAAATCAGAAAAGTTTGGCCTGGCGTGAATCCCTGGCCCCCCTCCCTCTCCGACTGACTGCTGGTCTTCTTCTACTGCCATGCTTCTGATACACCTTTTTGCTGGCTTCCCTCGTTTCCTCCCCGCTCCTTGCTGCGTAGGTCCTCCTGACTCCTTCTTTCCTAGCTGATGCCTCGTCCACTATGGGTGATGGATAGTGCTTTCCAATCACGCAATCCACCTCATTCTGGATTTCTTGTGGCATCTTCCAGGGCTCGTGGATGTATTTGTCCGGCACACTTCCCATCTCAGATACCCAATTTCTGATGAACGTCCCCTTTGGGTCGTGATCCCTGCCTTGCTTGATTACAGAGTATGCTCTGACGGTGTTGATTCCGGTAGTACCGGACTGCATGCCGACTTGAGACCAGTGAATTCCGGGCTCGTAGTCCAAGAACTGTCTTGCAAGATGTAGCCCTGTCTCCCTCCAAGGGAGCCAGAGGTTGTAAGAGGCTGCAGACATCATCATTGCCCTCATACGGAAATTAATCCAGCCTGTAGCAATTAGACTCCGCATACATGCATCAAAGAAGGGCCATCCTGTGTTACCCTCCGACCAAGCTCGAAACCTCTCTTCGTCCATCTCCCTTTTCAAGCTACTATCTATCAAGGGGTTCTGAGCACGAGTGTCTAAGGTTGGTTCCATCTCTAGTTTCTGCATGAAGTGACAGTGCCAGGCGAGACGACTCTGAAAGGAGGAGAGGCTCTGAAGCCAACCCCCTACATCCTCACCTCTCGACCTAGCCTCCTTCAGACGCCTCATCTTTGAGGAAGTGGTCTGCACAACACGCCTAACGGAGATGCATCCGGTGCTGAAATATGGCGCCAGTCTAGAGCAGTTATCAACTGCCAATGAGGGACTTGACATGGACCATCTGTATGACTCACCTCGACTGCTCAGGAAGCTCCTTAGAACGTCCATAGCAGCATCTTGTCCGGGTATTGGCCTGTGAATAATCTGTCTTCTTCTCATGCCAATGGATTGCATTGTGGCATTCGCATGTTTCGTTTGAACCCCTGCTATTTTTTTGGGAGGGGCTAGGAGATCCAGGCCCATTCTGCGATCTCTGGATGTTTTCCATTTATCTCTCTCCTTCATCCCCCTGATCACCCCATTGTTCGGGTACTCAATCCATTCGACCTTGTTCTCAATGCACCATTCACTTACTCGCTTGTCTCTATCAAAAGACCATGCAGTGCCAGTCTCCTCGTGACTCCTAATTCTTGAAATCGTGTGCTTCGCATGGATTTCTTCCATCGCTTCAAGAGCGTCATTATGCATGATGTCGAGATTGGCCCCGGTCGCCTCTAGTTTCTTCCTGAGTTCGTACGCACAGTCGAGTTCCCACTCGATGTGTATGGGGTCGCAGTCAGGCTGTGCCAGCCTCTGAGGCTCTACAAGGAAGAGGCATAGAACCGGTAGATTGCTACTCGATGCTTCGAAGAGGGGAGGGTGGTCCGATGTCCTCAAGTCCCTCTTGAACCAGACTACTTCAATTGCCATATCCCCAAGCAAACTCAAACGGATATGAAGTGGTGTTTCGCCGAACAGACGGGCATCGTACGTGTCAGTGAAAATGATGGTTCGATGGTTTCACAAGTGCGTGTTTACGCGGGTGAATATGGAAGAGGGTCAGATGGATGTGTCGACTTCAGGAGTACAGGAGGTTCTGGTTCCAGAAAGGGTGGTTGACGCACTCCCGACCATGTACTGCTTCGAGACCTGCCCGTTCTGCTTCAAGGTCAAGGCCATACTTGGGTCGAGAGGGATTGAGTACTCCAAGGTAGAGGTTGATCCCACTTTCAAGACTCAGCTTAAGTGGTCTGACTGGGGCAAAGTACCAGTTTTCATCGATGTCGATGGAACCCAAGTTAATGACTCAAACCACATCCTCCACTACATAGACTCCAGGGGCGCCAATTCGTTCCCCCGTGAAGGGGAGGATCCTGAGCAAGACCGATGGATGGATTTCTCTAACAAGGTTCTCGGGAAGTCGATCGTTGCTGTGATCTACACCTCCTACAGAACCTCCCTGAGAGCCCTCGACTACGTTACCAGGGTCGACAACTTCTCGTTTGGGAGTCGCCTAGTGAACAAATGGATGGGCGCATTCATCATGCGCATGGTGGGAAAGAGCAGAGCGAAGATGTTCGAACTACCTCCTCGTGAGAACCTCCAGTACCAACTGGACGAGATGTCCAATGGGATAGAGGGTGACTTCTTTGGCGAGATCGAGCCCAATGGAGCGGACTTCGCCAACTTCGGGATACTTCGTTCCATGCAGGGATTGAATGGGTTCGACATCGTGGAGAGTCACGAGGTTATTTCCAAATGGTACGCTAGGATGCAAGAGCACTCCGGTGTATACTAACTGCCGCTAATGCCATTATTTGATTCTGTGATGCTAACCTCGTTAGGTAGGTATTTGGAAGAGAGAACTCAAGACCTCGTGATGTAGCGAAGACATGTGGACCCGGCACTGGTTCTCATCCTTCTACTGCACCCCATAGCCGCACTTCTGGTGATTAGGGAGTTCATTCTGCAACGAGATTGGAGAAAAAAGAGATTGGAGCTGAAGGGGCAGGAAAGGGCTTCCGAGTCGAGGCGTCACGAGATAAAGGGGGAGCGTCTTTTTCGTCTGGTCATCGCAGTAATTGTACTTGGCTTCCTGGCTCGTTTAGTATCGGCCTCCTTGTCGGGTGAGGATTTAGGATATGATGACCTGTTGCCTGGTCATTTCCATGGGTGGGGAGGTTTACTCGGGCTTTTATTGATGACTTATCTTTGGGTTTTGGGTCGGAAGACAAGCGCGAGGAAGGCTGCTGGCGAATCATACTCGAAGACGAGGGGTTCGCACGGAAGGTTATCGGACGTGATGATGGTGCTAATCATAATTCACGCCTTCCTAGGTTTTCTGTATCTCCTACAACTCATAGGAAATTTATGATGGGAAGTTTTCGGAAATTGTAATCTTCGATTTTTTGTCCCCTAATTGGGGGAATTTATTGAACAACCATTTATTTCCACTGCGGCGATCAAAATATCATGAGCGAAGTTATCGCGCTTCTCGGGGCCGTATCAATCTAACCGTTGCGGTGATGGATGCAATCAGGTTGACGTTAGGACAGATATTCTCGTTTATGGACGGCTTCTAGTCAAAGACGGAGTTCAGCAGACTAAATTACTCCTGAATCGGACCATTCGTTCTAAACGACAAACAGTGCGATGATGCTCACGATGATTTCTATTGACCTCTTCATGAATACTTCACTGGTCACCGCAATATCATCTATTCGCTATTCAGTGGCGCGTTGCTGTGGGCGAGTTGGAGAGCTACTCATCCTCTGATATGACTTGGATTATATCGTTGGCAGCCTCGATGCAGACCTGCATAAGTTCGGTAGTTGTCACAGATGCGAGCATTTGCTGCTGAACGTTAACTGAGCTGCACAATGAGGCTGAGACCTGCCAGAGGAAAAGCTCCTGCTCCTGCGGATCCACAGATGAAACACTGTCCTCGTAGTCCATCTGCTGCCCCCGGTACATGCAGCTCACCATGATCAGGTTGGATAGAGGTGAGATGTAGCCGACGAACGACTCGAAGTCCTGCTGGTCGTGGTTATGCACTATGGGCTCCATGACCTCGGCCTCACACCTGAGGTAGAGTTTCCCATCTTCTGGGTCGTCCGCCTTTTCCATCAGCTCGTCCACGGCGGGAAAGTGGGTTCCCGAAACATCATTGTCGAGCACCGGTTGGATTACCTGTGTTGACTTGAACCTCCTTCCTGAGATGATGTTGATCATGATGTTAGAGCCTGACTCCTGGTAATCTTCAATCTCGACCAAAACACCGTACTTCGCGGGCTGAGTCCAACCGCCGATATCCTCTGTATCCGGGTCATAGGTGATGTAGCCAAACGGCTTGCTGTCCAAGATGCAGTCGTCCATCATTTGTTTGTAACGTGGTTCGAATACCCTGAGAGATGTGCTGGACATGGGCATGAAGTCGGGTCCAAGAACAAACAGCGGAAGCTTAGTTGTGGGCATGTTAGAAATAACAGAGCAGGACAGACTTAAGGTTCTGTTTCCCGTAACCAGTGTTGACTGGGTTTTCCCTACTCCTTCTGTGATGTGAGGGCCTTCTCTACTCGGTTGAAGACCTCGTTCTCCAGTTTTGAAATTCTGGTAACCAACTCGTTTCTTGAGGCTCCTTCCTCTTTCCATATTGGCACCATGGATGTCCAAACCCCCTCTCCCTTGACCCTAGACCAAATTGCAGCACCGACATGCACAGCAATCAGTAAATAACTCAGTGAGGCTGATATCTCGTGCAAAGCGAGAGAGAAGTCCTGCAAAGGCCCGTCCTTTACTCCCTGTGTGAACAAAACGGCTATCAGAAGCCCCGAAAGTGGTAGCATTACCAGGCATAGGTACATCGACGTGTGGATCCCCTTGGCCAGATAGCGATGGGCGAGAGGGACCGGTTCAGTGGCGCCCATGAAAGTCTCGAACCTTCTCATGTAGGAGTATCGAATCATCACAATACCAAGGAAGACTGCAGCGAAGGCGACCTCGAAGGCCAGCAACGCTGGGTCCTCGAGCTCCTCCAATTCGTCGATTTGCTTGATAATCCCATATGCGTAAAGGACGATGAACCCCCAGTGGACAGTTTTCCCGAGAACAGAATGTTGCCTAGCCCCCCCTGCCTGTTCCATGACGGTTCCAGATGATTCGTTGAGTTAATGTTCTCGTGTTTCGTGTTCAGTACTCTACTGGAACTGGGTCCAAAGACCTCCAGAGGAACCAGCAAGCAGCACTCCGGTATGGCCTCCAAGCATCTGCCACCGCCAGCATCTCGCTCTTGGATTGGGCCTGTGGGTCAAGCATCCTGATTCCCTTAACAACCCCCAAGTCCCCCAAGCTCAGAACATCTGGCCTCATAAGCGAGAATATGAGCATCATCTCCGCGGTCCAGGGCCCGACTCCCTTGAATTTCACGAGATGCCTGATTAGAGATTCATCATCCAATTCCTCGTAACCGTCTGGGAGAAGTGGGGTTTCATCTCTGGCAATATCGAGAATGTACTGGCTCTTCTGCCTGGAGAGTCCGCAGGACAGTAACGCGTCAAAAGGTAGGGCACTAAGTGCCTCCTTGGTAATCTCACCACCGCTAATCTCCTCCAATCGACCGTGTACCGCATCGGCAGCCATCACGGAAATCTGCTGACCGACTATGCTCCTCACCAGGGTCTGGAATAGTTCGCCCCTTCCGGACAGCCCCTCCCCATCGAATTTCTTTACGATGCCACCGATCAGCGGATCTCGAGATAGTTGAGCGGTGGCGTCATCCCACCAATCTGGCCTTCCTACCTGCATAAGCGTGCAACAGTACTGTCGCTCTATGAGTTTACTCGGAGCGGATGCTGACTAGTTGCCGCACCCACAACCTGGGTTATCACATGATGGATCTGCCTTCTCGACTCTCGTCTTCTTCTTCGGCCTCATATTCTTGACCATCTGGCT
>CEUH01000907.1_pt1 | contig 11955 bp, 12 predicted proteins | sample 356461 | NCBI WGS metagenome assembly CEUH01 (sample SAMEA2623275, study PRJEB7988) | marine metagenome | isolation source: saline water (ENVO:00002010), including
GAACTTCGAATAATAGGTTCTTACTCTGTTCTAAATTAATTGTTCTCTACTAAAAAAGTAACTAGAGGCTCTTCTATTATTTCTAAGACGGGCTTATCTATTAAGTGAGACATAATATCAACAGGCAGAAACTTGCTATTAGCTATCATATCTGCTGTTTTTTTGCCCTCCTCGAAAGGTATAAGAGGATCTAGCCGACCGTGAATAACAAGTGTCGGGGTGGTGATACTTCTAACTTCTTCATATCGGTCTCTATCAGCTAAAATTGCAATTAATTGCCGTGTAAAGCCAGACTCATTTGAACTTCTTTGTATATTCAAAAGTGCATTTCTTTTAAATTCCTCTTCATTAATTTCATTTCCTGGCGTTCCTAAAATTTTGTACATTTTTAATGATCGCTCAAGCCTTTCATCAATAGTCTGTTCTCGAAAAGATCTGTCCTCAATTAATTTTTTTAACTCCCCTTTTGGGCCTGTCTGAAGATCTGGTGTGCGAGCCATTGAAGCAATAAGTACATATGATTTGAACCTAGAACTATTATCAGCAACCATTCGTTGAGTAATCATGCCACCCATGGACATTGCTAATAAGTGTGATTCATCAAGTTCTAAATGATCTAAAACAGCAATTCCATCGTTTGCCATATCAGATAATGAGTAAGCAGATTTTAAGGGCAGACCTGTATAAAATTTTATATAGTTCCAAACAAAGTTTGGTCTTCCATATTCTTGAAATCCATCAGATAAACCAACATCTCTGTTATCGTAAACAATAGGTCTAAAACCATTTGCTTGTAATAATTCTATTAATTCATTTGGCCAGAAGGTTAATTGCCCGCCAAGCCCTTGTACTAATAAGATCGGTTCATGCTCTTCTGGACCATAATCAACATAAAATATATTTATGCCTTCATTATTTGCATACCCCTCTTCTGTTGCAAATGCACAAAGGGAAAAGAGCAATAAATATATAATTTTTTTCAATTAAGTTTCCTCTAATTTATGGTTTGATAATTTAAAGTTACGATGGGACAATTCTTGAATTTCTTCGTCATTGTGCGAGACCATTATTGTTGTAACTTTATTTTCGGTAAGTATTGCTTGTATATCTGGGTATATTTCGTTTTTTAATTTATCATCAAGCCCATTAAAAGGCTCGTCTAGTAATAATATTTTTGGATTAGTGATTAGTGTTCTGGCCAAGGCAACTCTTTGACCTTCTCCACCTGATAACTGATGGGGATATTGATCTTGAAGGTCTTCAATCTTAAATTTTGACATCATTGCATCAGCTTTGTTGTTACTTGTATCTCTTTTGCTTATTCCAAATTTTATATTGTCTTTTACTGTAAGGTGAGGGAAAAGCACTTTATCCTGTACTACTAAACCAATATTGCGATGTTCTGTTTCAATAAATGTTCTATCTGATGCAACTACTTCGCCTTCAATTTGAATTTCTCCTGACGTTTGTTTTGATAAACCACTTATTATTCTAAGCAAGCTAGTTTTACCAGAACCAGATGGACCCATGATAGAAATAAATTCTCCCTCAATTAGTGAAAGGTTAATATTTTTAAGAATTATTCTATTCTCAATGGTGTAATTTAAATTACTTATCGTTAATACTTCTTTACTCATGATTTTTTGATGCTTGGATCATTTTAGATAGAAAATATATGGGTATCAAACCTATAAATATTATTAGCAGAGCTGGCAATGCTGCTTCATACATACGTTCTTCTGATGCTAAGAGATAAACATTTACTGCTAATGTATCAAAATTGAATGGTCTAAGAATTAAAGTAGCTGGTAACTCTTTGACTACTTCAGACACAACTAACAAAAAACTTGTCAGCAGAGCCGTTTTCATTAATGGAATATGAATCTTACTCAATAAATTATATTTGTTGCTACCTAGTGTTCTAGCAGCATCATCTATGTTTAAGGAAAATTGTTTGTAATTGCTGTGTATTACATTATTTGATAAAGCATAAGACTTAATAACATATGCAAATATTAATCCTGCTAAACTGCCTGTGATAATTATCCCAAAATTAAAAAAAATATAATCTAAATAAGTAAGAAGTTGTGTAATTCCTATCGCCAAGATCAATCCAGGGACAGCATAGCCTAATGAAATAGTTGAATTAATGTTTTCTGAGGTATTCGTTTTAGAAATACGAACATTAAAATTTAATATTAGAGCCACTAAACTAGTTAATACTCCAGCAAAAGTTGCTAGAGATAAGGTATTAAATGTAGCTGATACGAATTTAGTGCTCACGTTGTTTTCTAATTCCAGTGACCAGCTTAATAATTCTTGAACAGGCAAAATAAATCCAATAGTTATAGGTAGTAGACAAAATAACGTTGCCATGAAGTTTTGGAATCCATAGAGTTTCACTTCTTTATTTGGCTCTGACCTTGCTGATGATAATGAATATCTTTGATTTCCACGTTGCCACTTTTCAATGTACAAAATAATGAATACTACCAGCAATAACATTGAGGCAAGTTGCATTGCAGTAGTTAAATCGTACATACCCAACCATGTTCTAAAAATTCCTGTTGTAAATGTTGGTATAGCAAAATGTTGAACAGCACCAAAATCAGACAATGTTTCCATTGCTACTAACGCTAAACCTGCAAAAATAGCTGGTCTTATAAGGGGCAAAGTAACTTTAAAGAAGGTTTGCGCTTTTGTAAGCCCAAGCGTCCTAGCAGAATCTAACATTGGTTTGGATATATTCAAGAGAGCAACTCTAGTAATTAAATAAACATATGGATATAAGGTAAAACCAAATACAATAATCGCTCCTGAAAGAGATCTTATGGTTGGAACTGCATAATCATCTGGTACAAGATTTAAAGACCTTAAAGTTGTATTTACAGTCCCTGAGTAATCAAATATTTCAGTAAATACGTAAGCTAAAATATAGGGAGGTATGGCTAAAGGTAAAATAAGTGCCCAGGTAAATATACTTTTGCCCCAAAAATTATAATTTGATACTAACCAAGCTGATAAAACACCTAAAACAACAACTATCAATGAAACTCCTAATACTAAAATGAGCGAATTTAAAGAGTATTCATATAAAACAAAGTTATATAGATGATCGAAATTATCATTAAAGCCGCTAAAAAGGCTTGAGAAGATTAAAAAAATTGGAATAACAAATATTATTGCTATTGCTATAGCAAATATTTGTAATGAATTAACCTTTAAATTATTGGCCATGGTAGTAATTAATTACCAATATTAACAAATAGATACTGTAATTATTATTTCCAGCCAGCTCTATCCATAAGTTTTACAGCTTCTGGATTGAATTTGCCAAAATCTGCTACTGATGTTTTATCCATTTTAAAAGAGCCAAATTGAGCGATTACTTCATGAGGCTCTACACTCTCTAAAACTGGATATTCAAAAGTATTATTAACAATGTGTTTCTGAGCTTCTTCTGATAATAAAAATTCTAGAAATTTTTCAGCATTTTCTTTATTAGGTGAATATTTGAGAATCCCTCCGCCACTGATGTTTACGTGTGCTCCTCTATTATCTTGATTAGGAAATGCTATTTTTAATTTTGTGGCTGCTTGCTTTTGTTCTTCACCACCTTTACCAGACAGCATAATTCCTATGTAGTATGTATTTGCTATAGCTATATCAGCCTGTCCATTTGCTACTGCCATAAGTTGAGCTCTATCATTACCTTGCGGTGTTCTTGCAAAATTATTTACAAGCCCTCTAGCCCATATTTCTGTGCTTTCTTCACCTAAATTTGAAATCAATGAAGCTACAAGTGACTGGTTATACATATTGGAAGAACTTCTAACTACAATTCTGTCTTTCCAATTAGAGTTAGCTAGATCTTCATAGGAAATATTAGTTACTTCGTCCTCTGAAACAGATTCAGGATTATAGAAAATAACTCTAGCTCTTTTAGCTACTGCTACCCACTCATCGTTGGTACCTCTCAATTCTTTTGGAACTAAATTCTTTATAGTCTGAGATTCTATTGATTGTAAAAAACCTTGTTTTTGGAAATTGGCAAGATTGCCAGCATCTACAGTAAAAAATACATCGCCTGGAGAATTTTCACCTTCTGCCTTTAATCTCTCCATTAAAGCTCCACCTGAGCCTGAAATTATGTTTACCTTTATACCGGTTTTTTTTGTAAATTCAGCGTAAAGAATATCATCGGCATCGTAGTGTCGTGATGTATAAATATTTACTTCATTTACTGGCATACAGCCTGATATAACTAGGAGGAAAGAAATTGTGGTAATTATCTGTTTAAATGTTTTCATAAGGTTAACGATAATAACTTAAATGAGAATCATTCTCAATTAAGGTAGTTCAAAGATTATTCCAGGAATAGATGTATGAAAATTTAAATTTGGATCTTTTTGCATCTCTTTCTGAATAATTTCTTGTGGTTCATATGTAGGTTCTTGGCTAAAAAATACCCCTCCCCAATGAATTCCATATGTGTATTTAGATTCTAAATCTCGAACTAATTTTATTGCTTCATAGGGGTCAACGTGGTGTTCAGCTTCTATATCTCTTGGATAGTATGAACCTATAGGCATGAATGTAAGGTCTATAGAACCTAACTTTTGGCTATAGCTTTGAAAAAATTCTTCATATGCTGTATCACCAATGTGCAGAACATTTATTTGTTTTGTTTTTATGGCCCATCCTCCCCAAAGACTTCTTTTTCTATCGAACAAACCTCTAGCTGACCAATGTTTCGTAGGAACAAATGTAGCTACAAAATTTGAAAATTCGATCTTCTCCCACCAATCTAGTTCATTTATATTCACAAGACCTGCTTTCTCGAGAAGCTTTAGATCTCCTTTTGGTACATTGATCGTTACATCTGGATACATCCCCTGTATTGATTTTAGTGAGTCTAAATCAAGATGATCGTAATGATTGTGTGAAATAAAAATAAAATCTATAGGCGGTAAAGCATTTATATTTATGGCAGGTGGAATTTTTCTTTGAGGCCCTATACTTTTAAATGGTGAGGCCCTTTCACTAAAAATAGGATCAAATAATATTGTAGTATCGTTGATATCAAGCAAAACTGTCGCTTGACCAATCCATGTAAAATAGTTTTTTTTGACCGTTAAATCCTCTTCAATAAGCTCATATTTAATAGTTTCTAAATTTGGATTTGTTCTAAGCGTATTAAGACCTGATTTATAAAATGTAAGGATATAACCTGAGAAAATTGCTAATAGTATTAGTATTAAAATGACTGTATTTCTAAACATTATTATTTGATAAATCTAAATATAGATTAAATTTACCAAACAACAATGTAGAAAAGAAAAAACTAGGGGTTGTTGCCCCTAGTTTTTAAATCAAAATGATATTTTTACAGAAGCGCTTATATTTCGACCTGGTTCCAACCATAAATCTAAATTAGCTTGATCAGCTGCAAAACCATTAACAGTAGACCAATTCCAATATTTTTGGTCTGAAAGGTTTTTGAGTGCTAAATTTAGTTGCAAATGGTCATTCACTTCATAAGTACTATACAAGTCAAATATTTCTCTATCAGGTAATGTGACGCAAGCTCCGCCTCCCCTTCCACATCCAGATGTGAAACCATCAAAACTTGCATCAACAAATGTAATAAAGAAATTTGTAGATAATTTACCATCATTAGACTTATGTTTAAGCCCAACAATAGATTCATCAGGATCTAAGGATGATAATGGTGCACCATCTGTCTTACCAGATGTTCTTATCATATCCAAAGAAAAATCTAAATTATCATTAATCTTTCTTGCAAAGCTGATTTCCATACCATCTATTTCAACGTCATTTAGATTTGCTGAGGTAAGTAGTGCAATGCTATTTATAAAATCGTATCCCACTGATACAGAGTCAATAAAATCATCATAACTATTAGAAAATCTTGTAATAGACCATGATCTGTCTTCCATTACTCGTCTGAAACCAACTTCTTTACCAGTACTAGTTTCTGGACGTAAATTTGCGTTAGGAACGATGCCATAGCCATAAGCTAGATTATTAAAACTTAAATTTGCAGCATCATAATCTGGAGCCTTAAAGCCTTCTGCATATTGAACAAACATGCTTAAATTGTTTCCAAGATCAGTTAGTAGGCCCAACTTAGCCGACATTTCTTGCTCATCAACTTCTGCTAATGGATAACCTGGTGCTCTATTAACTGCTGATAACACATCATCTTTTGGCTCAAGCTCATAAGTATCGTATCTAATGCCCATGGATAGAACAGTATGCTCATCAAGAGTTATTCTGTCATTTATATAAAGTCCAGTTCTTGTAGTATCAGTATTGGGAAGTGTCTTGTTAGGGTACTGAGTACCATAAATATTAGTAGACACAACACCAGTAAATACGTTCGTTAAAGTACTAATTCTTAAACGTTCTGTTTCTAAAGTTTCAGCTTCATATCCATAAACTATATTGTGAGCTAAGTTACCCGTCATAAGGCTTTTAAACATCTCAATAGACATACCCGATACAGATTGATTAAATTGATAGTCCCTAAATAAAGCACCTATTGATGGAGGTCCCATTGGTCCGAATTGACCAAAAACCATATCAGCAACTGATTTATTAGTTATCTGTTGTTGATCTGTATTCTGAGAATAGAAATTAAGTGTTCCATTATCAAATAGTTCATTTCCACTATTTATATCTATCTTTACACCAATTCTGTCTCTAGAGCCTTCATCTTGTCCAACAGATGCTGAAGTTGTAGATAACGTTGAAATGCCTGGATAAAAAGCAGAACCAATATCAGTATTAACCGTTATATCACTGTTCCACTCTTGATGATCTATAACAAAAGTTACATCCAATAAATCATTGAGGTCATACTTAAGTTTCATTAGAACACTTTGTCCTTCACTTCTAACTGGGTTTGGATCCTGCATAGCATCATCATGAAGCGAAACTTCTGAAGCCTCTCTAGTGACAACCTGCATTAAACCTTCAAGTCTTTGTCCAGAGAAAGCAGAAAGCATAGAAATTTTTGTTTGATCAGAGTCACCGTTGTAGGCATATCTACCGGTAAAATGTGTGCCATTATCAACATAATCACTAGCATCTTTTGTTATGAATGAAACTGCGCCAGCAAGACCATCAGAACCATATAGTGCTGATGTTGGTCCTTTCAGAACTTCTACTCTCTTAAGCAAGTCTACATCTACAACATCTCGCCCATAACCAGCATATGCATCTGACACTCTGACGCCATCTACAAAAATGTTTACTTTTGAACCCCCAAGACCTCTAATAGATATTCCTTCATTGTAATAACGTCCATATTGTGAATTCCTAGGGACTGAAATGCCCACAGAATTTTGGAGAACATCTCCCAAATCAGCCACTAATCTATTTTCTAGATCGTCCTGAGTTATTAAAGTAACAGACCCAACCACTTCACTAAGTGGCACCGGTGTCTTTGAAGAAATAACAACAACTTCTTCCACACTATCATCTTCTTGTCCATAAATGTCTGAAGTTATGAAGATTGTTAGTAACGTTAGTAAAATTTTTAAATAATTATTCATTTTTCCTTATTTTTGTTTGTAAATGAGAATCATTATCATTCACATTTACAAATTTATCAAATACAATTTGATTTATGCGATTTTGTCTTATATTTTTTTTAACGTTTAGCGCGCTGCAGCAAGCTGATTGCTCATTAGCAAAAGATAAATCTAGGATTATTGTCGCTGGAGGGTCTTTAACTGAAATAGTGTTCTTTTTAGAAGAACAAAAAAATTTAGTAGCTGTTGATATAACCTCGAATTATCCAGCTCAGGCAACTACACTACCCTCTATTGGATATGTTAGAGCCCTATCTACAGAAGGTGTACTATCGTTGAACCCAACATTAATTTTGGGTGAAGAAGACATGGGGCCTAGTTTAGTAGTAGATCAGATCGAAAGTACAGGAGTAGATTTAAGAGTAATTGAAGAAAATTACACTTTGCAAACTATCAAAAATAAAATTTCTTGCATAGCTTCCATCTTAGACATTCAAGACAAAAGTCGTTCGATAATAGACCTAAAACTCAAAGACAAAATAAATAATCTACAGAGACTAAGTGAAAAAAATCAACCAAATAATCTAAAAGTGATGATTATACTCGGCATGGACGGCACTTCCCCAACTATTGCAGGGTTAAATACCTCTGGTAATGGTTTTATTGAAATGACAGGTGGAATAAATATTATGAATAGCTTTGATGGCTGGAAACCTGTTAGTGCAGAATCTATTTTGGTTGCTAATCCTGATCTAATAATCATCACTAATAGAGGCTTAGCAAATTTTGGAACTTTAGATGAACTTGCAAAACACCCTTCTTTATCTTTTACTAATGCAGCTCTTAACAATAATTTAATGGCAATAGATGGTATGTCATTGTTAGGTTTTGGTCCAAGAACAATTGACGTTGCAAATAATGTTGCTAAAAAATTACAATCAATAAAATAATTTTGATTAAATCAGCCTTTTTTAGATTCATAACCAAGAACCAAATAATTATTTTGGGGGTATGTTTATTGGTAAGTCTGCTTAGTTTATTAGTAGCTACATCGCTTGGAAGTTTTAATGTCTCAATTTTTGATTACCTACTTCAAACTTCTTCAATATTAGAAAATAAAGTATTAGAACAAATTAGACTTCCTCGAGTGTTATTGGCTGGCATTGTAGGTGCAAGTTTAGGTATTTCAGGTGCATCTTTACAAGGTTTATTTCGTAATCCTTTGGCAGATCCAGGCTTAATTGGAGTATCTGCAGGAGCAGCACTTGGAGCATCGGTAGTAATAGTATTAGGTTCGTCTTTTATCCCTGATTATATTTTTGGTCCGTTTATATTACCTCTTTCGGCAATAATGGGGGCTGCTTTAGTTATCTATTTACTTTATTTGTTTACAAAAGGATTTGGTTATCAGGGTGTTACATACATGCTACTAGTTGGCATTGCTGTAAATGCTTTAGCTTCTGTAGGGATTGGAATATTAACTTTTATAAGTTCAGATTCTGAACTAAGGGGATTAACTTTTTGGACAATGGGAAGTTTTGGTGCAGCAAACTGGACACTAGTTTTACCAGCAATAATAGTAATTTTAATCACAATTTTTTTACTTATACCTTATTCGAGACAATTAGATCTACTTCAATTGGGTGAGCCTGAAGCATATAGACTAGGAGTTGATGTCAAAAGTCTTAAATTTAGAGTAATTATAAGTTCAGCAATAGTAGTAGGCATCAGTGTTTCTTTATCAGGAATGATAGGTTTCGTTGGATTAGTTGTTCCACACCTTATGAGATTACTAGGAGGTGTAAATCATAATTATTTATTGCCAGCATCTGCATTATTTGGAGCAACTATAATGATTGTTGCAGATTTGCTTTCAAGGACATTAATACAGCCTGCAGAATTGCCTGTAGGTTTACTAACTAGCGCTATAGGAGCTCCTTTCTTTTTATGGCTTATATTTAGGATAAGAAAAACATGACCATAAAATTAAGCAATATATCTTATCAAGTGAACGACTTAATTATTTTAAATGATGTATCACTGGAAATTAAAAATGGTGAGGTATTGTCTTTAGTTGGTCCAAATGGAGCAGGTAAATCTACGCTTCTTAATATTATGACTGGTGATCTTGAACCAACAAATGGTTATGTGCGTTATGAAAAACACAATCTTAAAGACTTAGATATTGTTGATAGATCTTTTTATAGAGGAGTCATGTCTCAAGCTCAACAGATTGTTTTTGATTTCTCAGTAAAGGAAATTATAGAAATGGGGTGGATAGAAAAAGGGATTTCATCGTATTCCGATGATTTCAATAAGGCAGTAAAGGAAATATCAAGCTTATGTGATCTAGAGAATTTATTAGAGAGGAAATTTAATAGATTGTCTGGTGGCGAACAGAGAAGAGTTCATTTTGCAAGAACACTCCTTCAGCTATGGAGGCCTTCAAACTCAAAAGATCCAATCTTTATGCTCTTAGATGAGCCTACAGCAAACCTTGATTTATTTTATGAAATAAAATTGATGGAGATTATAAAAATGAAGGCTAATGAAGGTGTTGGTGTATTTCTGATTATGCATGATTTAAATCTTGCAGCTAAGTATTCCAATAGAATAGCTTTAATGTCCGATGGTAGTCTTGTTAAAGTAGATACACCTATTAATGTATTAGACCCATCATTATTAAAACGAATCTATAATTTAGATATGTCAGTTGATAAAGAAACAATGAAGGTAAGTTATTTCTAATGAAAGATGTATATGAGCTTCATGCAGCTAAACTTCTTAGAGAAGCAAATGAAGGGGTTTTATCTACCATTTCAAAGAAATTTGATGGTTATCCATTCGGCAGTTTCACCACCTTTACTACTGATAGGGATAGATCAATCATAATCTATGCTAGCGACCTAGCTCAACACACTAAGAATCTAAAAAATGATTCAAAAGCATCACTCACAATTTACAATCTAAATAAAAAAGGCGACCAACAAGATAGCCAAAGACTGACTTTACTGGGTGATCTTAAACTTGCTGATAATCAAGATGATTGTAAAAAAAGATTCTCTCTCTTTTTACCACATAGTGTTAATTACCATAAAATGCATGACTTCAGTTTCTATAAATTAGAAATTAATCAAGCTAGATGGATAGGTGGTTTCGGTCAGATAGCTTGGCTTAAAACAGCCAATTGGATAAAACATTCACCTAAGTGGTTAGAAAGAGAGGATTCAATAATTGATCATATGAATGAAGACCATTCAAACTCGATAGTCTCTACACTAAATGCACAATTAGATATAAAAGATCCTGAAGCAAAAATGGTGGCTCTTAATATAGATGGATATTATGTTTTAACGAAAGGAGAAATTAAATTCCTTACATTTACAACTTGTTGTTTAAATATGAAGCAATATAAAGACGAGCTGGTTAGACAAGCTCATGAATATCGTGAATACGAATTATAGTTAAGCTGAGTAACTAATATCCAAAAAATAAATTATTGCAGCCAAGAAAAAACAGGTAAACCCTGCTATATAATCGTACTGATCGCCAATTAATTTTATCTGATCAATATAATCATCTTGCTTTACAAGTGAATATGCTGAAAAAATAAATATCATTGCTCCTAAAAAAACCAATGCATAATTAACAGCAATTATTGAATATATAACTAATAAAGCCGAAATAAAAAGTTCAACAAAGATATATAAAATAAAAATATTTCTACTTTCTGTTAATTTTATAACCAATCCTAAATTGTTTATTTGAGAGAAAATAATTAGAAACCCAAAAAGAGTGTAGTAAATGATGGGTATTACTATGATATCCATAAAAAAGTGCGGCTGAGCCGCACTAAAAATATTATTTAAAATCTATTCTGTTGATCATCTCTACACGAATAATCTCACGAATATCTTCATATCCTTGAGCACGTGCTGTTTGATCTTGTTCAGAAATGATTTTTCTAAATTTTTCTTGGAACATTGCTTGCTCTTCTTCAGATGCAGGATCCATAGCTGCATAGCTTGGATAAGCTACGGAGAGATATACATGGCTATTGTTGCTAACATGCACACTATAGTCATCAATTCTTCCCATTTCTTTTAGGATTTTATTTGATGCAACCCAAGTAAGTTCTAGACCATCCAAATAATCTTGCATGTAATTAGTTTTAACTTTAATGACAGTTAATTCTATTACACCAGGTGCAGCTTCTCTTGTTTCTTCTTCTTGCGAAAAAGACATAAATGAAAAAGTAAGTAATGTAATTAAAAGATATTTCATAAATACTCCTTAATAAGATTCTATATGAAGTTTATGACTTTTATGTGTCAAGATGCCAAGTTAGGAAAAATGGCATCCCCAAGGGGATTCGAACCCCTGTTGCCGGGATGAA
>CEUH01146975.1_pt1 | contig 11927 bp, 15 predicted proteins | sample 356461 | NCBI WGS metagenome assembly CEUH01 (sample SAMEA2623275, study PRJEB7988) | marine metagenome | isolation source: saline water (ENVO:00002010), including
AACGTATCTCTTTCAGATATTAAATCTGATAAAACTATTTCTAAAAACTTAATTTTGTTATTCATATATGTAACTATAAAACTATTTTCTTATAAAATAAATACTATAATCTATATTTTTAACTTAAAATCTAAACTTTTTTCAAAAATACGATATAATTCTAATAATACATCCATATCTGATCTCGTTTTCAATCTATAGTATTTAAAAGACATATTGGGGAACTTATCTAATTTTTCTAATACTTCTTTTTTATTAGGTGTATTATAAAATAATTCTACATAAAAATTAAAAAAATACTCTTTTAATAACATAGTTTCTTTTAAAATAATACTTTCTTTGGTAAAATTTTTAATCGTATTTTCAAAACACCAATCAAAATGACTATGAATATCTTTTTCTGAATTAATTACATCATCACCTAAAAAAGTATTATTAATTTTACGATTTAAAGTTAATATAAAATCATAATATAAATTACATTTATCATAATTTATATTATTAGCTTTATATAATAACGTCATTTCCTCCATAGTTAGAGGTTTGGAAATGTAATGTATAAATTCTGCACTATTCATATAATACTAATATAATAACACTTATTACTCTAATAAAGAGTTATTATTAAATAATTTTTTTGGATTCTACTTCTTTTATCATTTGGTAGTGTATTTTAGCTATCCTATCTCTTCCCTCCTCACTTAAAAGTAGTTTACTTTCTTCTCTATTAGTCATAAAGAAGTTTTCTGATAATATGGAAGGCATAACTACTTTACGTAGAACCCAAAAATTAGATTCTTTATCTGCGTCTCCATCTCTTGTATCTACCCTCATTTTATGTGTTGGGAATTCTGCTTTTGCCTTTTCATGTAATATTTGAGCAATTTTATCAGATTTAGTTTCACCTACAGTTGTATATACTGACCAACCGTGTGCGGATTCTTTATTAAATCCATTAGCGTGTACTGAAACATAAATACATTTCTTACCATCACTTTGTTGTCTTTCTCTGTATATGTCATTTGCTTTATCAGTTCTCCATCTTAATGATAAATCTTTTTCTGTATCAACTAAATTAATACATTCAATACCATCTTTTTCACACATCTTAATAATTCTATTTACGACCGCTCTATTGAACTCTCCTTCAAATAACTGTGTACCATCCTCCCACTTAGGTGATCGTTTACCAGGTGTCTGATATACACCGTCTATTATACCTCCATGTCCATTATCTAATATCCATACGTACCCATCACTTTTTTCTATACTGTTATTTCTACTTTCTATCTTTTTCCATGTCTTAGGGCCGACTATACCATCAGTTTTTAAACCGTTTTGTGCTTGAAATCTCATTACTGCTAGTTCAGTTGCAGGACCGAAATCACCATCAACAGTGATATTTAATAATTTTTGTAATTCTTTAACATCATCACCTTTACTTCCTTTTTTTAATAACATATTTCTATTTTTTTGTTCTATTATTGGTTTATCCGAATTAACCTTCTCTTTCTGGTTTAATTTTTTCGTAGTAGTGTCGGATATCTTCATCCCACTGTTCGATCTCATCCTGTAATTGTTCAATAATGAAATCAAAATATTTTTCCAAACTTTCATCACTTAAATTATTTAAACGTCTTATTGGGTTTGGTATTTCAATTGCATCAATAATATCATTATATTTAGACACTTTAATATCCTCTGAAAAATACACACCTAAACCATTTTCATTATTAGTCATTAAGTCTCCTTTTAACCAATCACTTTTGAAATCTACGATAGGGAGGAATATGTGTTCAAACTCACTATTAGTTACAAACATAGTTAATAATCCTTCTTCAACCATAGTAATAGGATCATTTTCCATAGATCCTACAGTCCAACCAGGATATATTTCTCTACCCACAATATTATCTAAATAATATTTTGCAAGAATTACTTCAGTTGTTTCATCATAATCTTCTTTACTATATGAAAAGTCATCAAATGCTTCTTCATCAAATAAAACACCACCAAACTTTTTATAAAAATTCCACATTTTAAAAACATAATCATAATCCTTTAACCCAAAAGTCTCAATTAAATCATTAATCCTTAATGCATCACTTGCTTCCATCTCATAACTACTTTTACCAACTGTATGGTTAAATTTTTCTTTATCCATTGATTGGTGAATAAACTTAAGAACTGCCTTATCCATTCTAGTTAAAGTTTCTAATTCATCAATAATTGATTCTAATAATATATTTTTAAAATTAAGTTCCATTACATATAAATATAATGAAAGCATAAAAAAACCCCCATAAATGGAGGTTTAATTAGTGGTTTGTGGGTGGTTAATCCGATAATAAGTTTTTATCTTTAACTGATTCCATTAAGTTTTTAAAAACTTTAGTTTCTTCAGTATAATCATTAGTTTTTGTGTTAACATCACCATATTGGAAATCATATAATTTCTTCATCTTTTCTACATTCTCCTTTATAGATTTTTCATTTCTAAAATTTAATACTGTAGCCTCATTCAATGATTCATCCCATCTCATTTTAAATGTTTGGTTACCATCTGTCATTAAAAAAGTGTGGTTTTCAACCTTATAATTTTCAGGTATTAATTCTTTTACTTCTTCTACTGAAGAAAATTCTGTTTTAAAATTTAATCTTTTCATTTTATCATTTTTTGATTCTGTTTGAACCCTTAGTCTACGTGTTGCAATTTCAGGATTAGGTTCATCATATTTATTCTTTTTATACTCATCAGATGCTTTTTCTAATTTTTCGTAAGTATCATCTTTTTCATCTGTCTCACCAAAACCATCTTTAGTGCCAAACTCTTTATCATATTCCGAAGTATCATTTAAATCATCCATTCTCTTCATAAACTTTTTAAATACCTCACTACCTTCGTCATCATATTTTAATCCTTGCATTCCAGTACCCAATGCTTCTACATCATATACGTTAACATCACCAGTTGCATCTTGTTCTCTGTCCACTTTTAATACCGGATCCAATTCTTTTAATTCATCACCATAATAATCTTCTAACTTTTTACCTATCGCCTTTAATGCATCATTATTTATTGTCCCATCTTCTTTATGAACTTTTTCATAAGTTTTTAATCCATTAGGTGCTGCTTCTTCTTTAATGGTTACTTTAGTATTTTTAGTTAAAAATTTCTTTTCCATTTTATTGTGTGTTTATATATAAATATACATTAATTAGATAATGTATTATTTTTTAAGTTTTAAATTACTTTTTTTAATTATTTTATTCTCATTGAATACATTATCAATTTTCATATCAGAGGTATTTGTCAAAGTAATTGGAGAAGTTTTTTTACTACCATACCCTTGATTACAATAAGGAAAGGTAGAACATTTTTCTTTTATATTAACAAATTTACCACCGGGATAAGCTAATTTATTTGCTCCTCTCCAGTTCTTTTTATTTTTCGCCCACATTGCTGGTGTAACATAAGAACCTACCGCAGAACCATAATCCACCGCTTCTTCAATTTCGTCATCTTCTTCTAAAATATCCATTGAATATATTTTACCTATAGGTTTAGTGATACCATTTTTAGTTACCGGTATTTCATTCTTAGCAAATCTCCTAGTAATAGGTTCTTGATTTAATGGAGCAACAAAGGCACCTGCACTACTAGCACCTGTGGCTTCTTCTAATTCTCCATCATTTACCTCATCTTCTGCTCTTCTTCTTTTTAATTCTTGCTTTCTTTTTTCTCTTATTTTATTAAAAATTTCACTTTTAGTAAATCTTTGTCTTTGTTGTTGTCTTAACTGATCTCTAAGTCTGTTTGAAATTTCATTAGTATCTAAATCTTCATGAAATATTTCCATATCATCCATTATTAATTGTAAATCATCAGTTTTACTTTTTTCGTACAATTCTTTTTCTACTCTAATAGTTTTTTTATTACCATTTTTACTTTCTACTGCAATAATACAAAAGTTAGGATTAGTGTAATAGTCAGCAATTTTATTTACATTTTGAGTAGCTAGTTCCTGTGCTTGTTCTAATGGTAAATGGTTTTGTTCTATCTGTGTACCTATGTTAATTTCTTCTTTCATTTGAGGTGCTAAATCTTGTAATTCACTTTGTCCACTTAAATTTAATTGAGTTTTAAAATCTTTTCCACTATTAAAAATTTCATTTACTTTATCCTCTTCTTTTCCTTTAACACATTTGATTCTCATTAATCCGATTAATTGTTTTAAAGTATTTATTTGTTTATCAGTTAAATCCTTATTATGTTTATCTAATAGTTTATTAAATACCTTAACCGCTACCCTCAATTGTGATGCATTATTACAAGATAATATTATATCTCTTACTTTATCGTAGGTTTTTTTTATATCTTCCATTATTTTATTGCGTTTTTCCAAAACATACGTCTCATCCATAATTCTCTATAAAGTTGCTCTAATACATCTTTACTAATCTTAACCACTTCCTTTTCAAACTTAGTCCCCTTTATTTCTTTATTAACAATATTAGCAACTTTTTTCTCTAAATCACTACCAAACGCATCCTTAATCTCTTTACGTATCATTACACCAATTTTATTTTCATCGGTTTTAGTTAACGCTTCTTTAATTATGTGTTTTAATTCAATGTCGTTCATGGTAATGCATGTTTATTTATAAATATTTGATATTATGAAAAAAATCAGACTAAAATCAATATTGCAATAATTGGGAGAATTACTGATCCACCAAAACCTAAAAACTTTAAAAGTTTTTGTTTTCGTAATTCTTTTTTCTGTTGTTTAATGGTATCTTCTTTCATACCTAACTCAGAATTTTTATTATCCAATATCTGTTGGAAATTATCTATTTGACTTTGTTGGTTATCCGATTTTTCCATTAACTTAAAAATAACCTCTTTTTGTAGAGTTATGGTATTAGTATTAAGACTGTCTTTTTCTTTATAAACAGTTAATAAACTATCTGCAATCTCATACTCTAAAAGATCGTTAAGTATAACCTTAGCGTCCTCTAAATTCATAATAACTAATGTATCACCATTCTTAACGATTGTTCTGACCTCTCCTTTGGAGATAGTCTGAGATAGTGTTGGTGACACCATCGCTATCCATATTATCAACGATATTAGATACTTCATTTCTCTTTTTTTCTAATTTTTTTAATTTATCTTCTGTTTCTCGAAGGACAACTTTAGTACTATCAATTGCATATAAAATAACATCAATCTCTTTTTGTAATTTTATATTTGCTTTAATAATACTATCATTTGATATGAGGAGTTTTTTATTTTGTTTTTGTAAAACACTAATTTCTTCCTCATATTCCTCTATAGGTACACTCGGTCTAAATATTAAACTTAGGACTAACGCAACTGCTAGTGATAATATTAAAATTGCCTTTAAGTCTATATTAATTTTAAGCATTTTCTTCGGTTGGGTTAGGCATGGATTCTCCTTCACCTTCTTCCCCAAATCCTGGCGAGTTTAAACTATCTGGACCTTCTTCGGCATTTTCTTCATCTTCTTGTTGATTTTCATATTCTTCTGCAATTCTTTTCGCCCAGTCATCTGACCATGTTTTATAATATGCAATTAACTTTTGTAAAAGTTTCATTGTATCTTCTCTAAGTTGTAATAGTTCAGTTGTTACATAAACTCCTTGTGTGTCATCTAAAGAATAGAACCATTCTACTGCATTATCAGTAAATTCACCACTCCATTCTACATTTTGTGCTTTTGGGTAAAGTTTCATTTGGTTAAATTTAACTCTTTGTGTAACAGTATCTCTAAACAATCTTTCTTGTTCTTTCATTTCTGTAGGATCTAACGCATTTTCATCTTGTGATTGTACGTTTAAATCTTGTTCTTTAATTAAAGTTTTACCTATTGAAGGTTTTTTACCACTTTCTCTAATTAATTCTAATATTTTTCTTGTTTCATCATGCTGATTCATATCTTTGTTTTTTATATAAATATACCTTATTTTTATATTTTTTCTATTCTTTCTTTAAATTTTCTAAAATTCCATGAAGGGTTTACATCAGTATTATCTTTATAATAGTTACTTCTATATGTTATCCCATTAAAATCACCTACTTCTTTAGTATATGTATTGTGTCCTACACATTTTCTATCAATCTTAAATGTATCACATAAATGATTAACTAAATCTATAGTAGACTTTAATTGTTTAGGTGTATAAGGATCCCAATATTGTTGTCCTCTCCACCTTTTTTCATATACTTTAACTCTTCTTTTATAAGTATTACCTACCCAATCAAAATATTTATCACTTAATAAATCTTTTTTTAACCACCCTTGATTTTCTAATACAATAGAAATTATTTTTTTATCAACCCTTTTTTCATTAACAAAATCAGAATAATAAGTAGGGTTAAAATGTTCATATACTTCTCCTTTTCTAGTAATTGTATAATTTGCAGTATTAGTATATTGCCCATCTAATCTTGTTAACCAACCATTGAAATGATAAAATTTTTCATTAAAAGTATTACCAATAACTATCTGTTTCTTTTCAAATTCTTTACTATAATAGTTATTTTCAGTTAATTCATATGTAAGATTATCAACTTTCATTAATCAATTCTTTTAATATTAGTTTTTCTCCTAACTTTACCATATTCCGTAGGAATCATTCCACTTTTATTCTTTTTTTTTTGTGGTTTTTCTTCTTTTTTATTTTGATACTCATTAATAGCTTTCTTTAAAATTTCTGTCTCATTAGACTCTTTTTCTTCTTCCTTAATTTGTTTACTAAACTCTTCTTCTTTTTTATGAAATTTAATAAAATCTCTTTCTTTATCTGCACTTAATCCACCTACAGTATATATTTTATCATCTTCCTCCGGCCATGGACCTGGTTCATCCATCTTTTCTAAAAATTCCTGTACTTCAGGATCTTCTTCCCACGGAACTTCATCACTTTCACCGTAAATATCTTTTTCATCTATCTTTTTTTCTATTTCCTTAGCTTGTTGTATAGATTCTTCTAAATGTTCTTTATTTGCTTCTGATTTAAGAAGATGTTCAGTTTCGTCCTCCACTTTATCCTCTCTTTTATTTTCTACTATATCTACCATTTTTTTATTTCTAGCTTCGAAATATTCTTTTATTATTTTTTCTTTGTCTATTTTTTCATTTTCATTTCTATCGTATCTTACAAAAAAGTGTAATGAGGTAAGTGAAATAATAGGTAATAACCCACCCTCTAAAAAGGCTAACCATCTTTTAAGGGCTAAAGTATCAGATAGTTCTGTACCAACCATTTCCCAAACTGGTGTAGTTAATTCTATCCATGATTTCCATAATTCTCCAGTAGTATCAATTTCCTTAAAAGAAAAATATATATTTCCCACCATTTGTATAAATGTTACTAAACCAAACATAAACCATACACCACCTTTTACTCTATTAGTTGCTGCGACTAATGCAGTCATTGCACCTACTTCGATAGCAATAGATAAATAAATTGCCCAATTAATTGGGTTTGCGATACTATACCATGTAACTACGTGTGAAATAGAAATTGCTGCAACAAGTATAATCGGTATCAAAAACAGTGTGCGTATAGGATTGTTTTTAATCCAATTTCCAATTAACTTCATAATTTTATTTTTTTATTTTTCGTTATCGTTTTTTAATTTGTTAATAGGTATTCTATTCTTATCTGATAACTCTTCTAATTCTAATGTTTTCCAATTAGGTACTTCTTTAATTAATTTAATCATTTGGTCTTCACTGATAATCTTACTGTCTATTTTAATTAATGTACTATCAATAGTAACTGTTTTCTTATCTAATTCTTTTTGTACTTTTTCTATTTTAGTATTAGTAGTACATGTTTTTAGAAATATAATTAAAACTAAACCGAATGATATTCTACTTCCCCATTTGTCAATAAAATCTAATAATTTTTTCATAACTTTTTTTTTATTTTTATATTATATAAATATCTTTAATAATAAATAACACCAGAATTTAAAAAAGTGTATAAAAAAAGGGGGTTTTTTACCCCCTTTATCGTATAAAAAATAATTTTGATTTATTTATTTATCCATATAATCAAAAATATCTCCTACATTATTTCTAATTTTACGAATAGCAGATTCTTTGATTTGTCTAATTCTTTCTTTTGTTAACTCTAATTCTTCACCAATAGCTTCTAACGTCATTGGGCTACCGTATATACCAAAATAACAGTTAATTATTTCTCTTTCACGATGACTTAAATATGACATCACTCTATTGAGTTTACCCGATAAAGTATCATTCTCATCTACACCTGAGTCTGGACTATCAAAAGTTTCATCTTTGATGACTGCACACAATTCGTCCCCATCTTCATTAATGTGTTTATTTAAAGAGCCACATGTGGGTATATGAAGATATTCTACCTCTTCAGAAGTAGGTGATCTTTCAAATTCCTTTTCAAATTTTTCTATTTCTTTATTTATTTTAGATAACTTATTAACCATATTAGCGGGTATTCTAACCATTCTAGAATTATCATTCAAACACTGTAAAATAGATTGTTTAACCCACCAAACTGCATAAGAGATAAATCTAAACCCTTTGGTATAATCAAACCTTTTAGCTGCGGTAATTAATCCGTAATTACCTTCAGATATCAAATCCGCTAAAGAGATGCCTTGATTTTGATAGTCTTTAGCAATAGCAATAACAAATCTTAAATTAGCCATCACTAATTCATCTATTGCACTTTCATCTCCATTAGCAATTCTTTTAGCAATTTCTACTTCTTCTTGTGGTGTAATTCTTTCACTTTTTCTCACATCTTTAAGATATATAGACATGGAATCTTCTTTGGTATTAATGTATCTTTTATAATCCATAGTTTTTTATTTTATTGTTCGTTTGAATATTCTTTTAAGTATTGTTTTTCTATTTTAGATAATTTATCTAAACCTACTTTACTAATTTTATCTAACAGTTCATCCATAGTAGGTTTAATAGGTTTAATATCTGTAAATTTTTCTACAATATTTTCACCCATTTCTTCAGTAAATGACATTATATTCTCCATATTATTTCTAGCCTCAAATAATGGGGTATATTCACTATTGTCTATCTTACCACCAAATAATGCGTCTTGAAATTTTTCTATTAATAAATTTGCTGAAAAAATTGCTGGTAACATTTCAAAAACAATGTAAGCTCTTTTTTCTAAATTAAGAAACTCTTCTAATTCAATAATATTAAATTCCGATTTAAATGTTGCGATAATTAAATCATTACCAGTGGCATAATTTACTATGTCATTTGATAATGTTTCTAAATCTTTTTTTATTTCATCTATTTCATCTAAACCTATTAGACAATATTTTTTTAATCTTAGTTGTTCCATATTAAAACTTTTACTTTTTAAATATATACTTACAAATTGAGTACCATTACCCAATTTTTACAAATATACGGCAAATTATTTAATCTGCAATGACGAAACGTCATTATTTTTTTCAATTGTTATAATTTTGTCACCCCAATCTTGTGTTATTGGGTTATGTGTAATCAATAAAATTACCTCATACATCTTTTTTATTTTATCAAAAAATATTTTAACATAATCTAAATTTATATTAGCAACTTTACCTAACACCTCATCAAAGACGATAATATTTGGTTTTGGTAGCGTAGAAATTCTACCTAGTACACATCGAAGAGCTAAAGATGCTAATGTTGTTTCTAATCCTGATCCTGATTTTAACTTTTTGGTTACGTCTTTTTTAACTATATTAAAATCTACTTCATTTTTATCATTAATCTCTAACTGTATTTGGAAATCACATACTTCATCTAACAGTCTGTCTAGTTCATAATTTATTATAGGAATTACTGAAGATAGAACTAATTTTGAAATACCGTTTTTACCTATCATCCTATTATAAATCTCAAATATTTTTAATACCTCTTCTTCTCTTAATATCTGTTCTATTATATTTTGATTATCGATATTATTTTGTTTTTTTACTTTATTATCATTTTTAAGATCCTGTATTTCATTTCTGATACCATCTCTTTTTTTATTTAGTTTTTCTAAAAGTTGGTTATATCCTAATATCTTACTTTCTAAATTTCTATTCTTTTCAATATATTCAATATTACGTTCATAGTTCTTCTGTAGATTCATTTTTTCTTTTAAATCGACTCTTAACCCATCAATCTCTACTTCTAATCTGTCTCTACTTAATTCTAACTTATCTTTTTCATCAGAAATAGTTTTTAGATTACTTTGTTTATCCAAAGACTTAAGTGTGACACCTAAATCTTTTTGTATTACTTTTATTAAGTCTTTTATATTTTTTAAATTTTTCTTTTCCTCTTTTATCTCTTCACTATGATCAACGTCTTCTAATGCTCTTTTACATGTTGGACAAATTTCTCCTTCCTCCAAATTTTTTATTAATAACTCTTTTCTTTCTTTATTACTTAATTCTTTACTTTCTTTCAATAGTAAATCTTTTTCTTCTTCTCTAATCTCCTCATGTTTGTCTTCATCATAATCTACATCACCTATCTTAGTAATGTTTTTTATAATATCATCTAAAGATTTTTTCTTAGTAACACCTTCATCAGTTAAAGTATCTATTTCATCTTTAAGGGTTTTAGGGTTAACATTACTAACTTCATCATCAATCACATATTTTTCGGATAATAAAATTTCTTTTTTAGAATTAGCTTCAGATATTTCCCCATCTATTTTAAATAATTTATTATTATTTTCTTTTATTAATTCTTTATTTTCTTTTATCTTTATAATATTATCTTCTATTTCAAATTCTAACTCTTTAGTATTATGAACATTAGATTTCATCTTACTTTTAAAATCCGACATTAATCCTTTATTAATCTCTTCTTTTTTCTCAATAATCTCTAACCCAATAAATTTAGTTAAAAGTCTACCTCTTTGGGTTGGTTTAGTTTCTAATAGATCCTCTAAGTTTTTTGCAGTTGCAACAATAGTCAACATAAAATCATCGTATGTCCCAATAGTCTCCGATATTAATTTATCTGTTTCTCTACGTTGTTCACCTTCTAAATTTTCATGACTACCATCTGATAATACTCGGAAAAAATTTAATTCAGAAGAAGTTTTATAATTACCTGTTTTAGTTTTCTTTCTAAATAGTTTCCTTTCTATTATGTATTCTTCACCATCAATATTTATTTCACCCCCAACAGTAACTTCATCTTTATCGGTAAAAGTATTAAATATTTCTGCTGCAGTATCTGTTTTAGTAGTTTTACCAAAAAATAAAAATAATATAGAATCAATACTAAAAATAGTTTTACCACCTTGATTGGCAGGTAAAGAATTTACAATACTTAATCCTTTTAACCCATTATAATCAATATTATTATCTTCACCAAAAGATAAAAAATTATCTATCCACAATTTATTTATACTCCATCTTCGGTATCTAATATCTTCTTCACCTAAATTAACTAAGACATCATTAACTTTATCATCTAACCTACATAACCTATCAAAATTTATATCTACACCATTTATTTCAATCCATTGAGTAAACAACTTTCTTTGGTATGCAGTGTCCATTATATTATCAATTAGTCCATCGGTAATGTCTACTACTTTACCGACACTATTTTTTAATATTGGGATAAAATTTATTTTAATTGAGGTTTTGGATAACCCATACTTATCAGAAAAATAAGTTTTGACTCTATTAATAGTCTCTAATGTCCTATTTTCTGGATAATCTTGCCAATCAACTCTCAGTTGTGCATTTTTTGGTACGTCTACTAATTTTTTTGTTCTTACCACTTCAATATTGTTTTCCATATTATTATTTTTTATCTATAAGGTTAGATCCCCAATGTCCACCAGTATTCTCATCTTCGTCATAAATGTCTCTAAAGG
>CEUH01009291.1_pt1 | contig 11919 bp, 21 predicted proteins | sample 356461 | NCBI WGS metagenome assembly CEUH01 (sample SAMEA2623275, study PRJEB7988) | marine metagenome | isolation source: saline water (ENVO:00002010), including
ATTATCTTTTTCCCCCGGGGCTTGGAAGCCTGGCTTTATTTTTAGTTTTTTATCTTCGGCCTCCCGCTCTGCTTTTTTCATAAGACTTAGCTTGTCTTTCATACTCATTACATATGCCGCACCTGCCAATAACACAATGGCGCCTGCTTCTGCGACTAGCACTAACGGATCAGCATCTTTACTGTGTAGCACTATAAGTCTACATAACGCTGTCATTGCAATAATGATAGGTAATGTAACGGGTATTCTATTACTTATGTAAAAAGCACCAACCATGCCTATAATTTCTGCGTAGATAAACAGTAGAAATAAATCAGCAAGTTCAACTTTGAAATTTATTGCCATGCCAACAATGTCCATGCCAGCCGCGAATAATGTAAGTATTCCAATTATAGCAAGCAGAAACTTCTCACTATAAAACGTAGTCCAGTGTAAACTCTTATCTATTTTTTCTCTCTTAGGTAACTTAAATAAACTCATCCTTCAGGCCAATCCTCATGTTTCATATCGGGGTTAAATGTAATACTTCCTTCGCATTTTTCTTCAAAGGGATCCTTTGGCAAATCTGCTGTCTTAAATGCATTATCAGGTGGTGGGGTGTCAAGCAATGTTTGCTCATCTTTATAATCTTTATCAGGACCACTAAACATTTCAACAACATTTGGCACTGCGGCCACTACAAAGTGTTTGCCTACAAAAAATCCTAAAGGTTCTAATGCTTCGTATATTTGTTTTGTAATATCTTCAGGACTATGTATCCAGCCTTGATCCTCTCTACGTGGCACTTCTCTAATACAAATACTTACTTGTCCAGTTTTTGTAATTGCCCTCTTAAAAACTTCTGTATCTTTTTTTGTCCAAGGTTGAAAGATCCCAAGCATCATTACAGTTTCTCTTTGAAATGTAAATTTACTGTCTCTTACTGCCATCTAAGACTCCTTTTTCTTAATACTATAACCGTGATCTATTTCTTCCCAGATAAGAGTATCACCAGTATCCCAACCAACTTGATCAAGTGCATCTGGTGGAAACTCTACAAAGAGCTCTTTTGTTTTACCATTTTCCTGTACAGTGACAGTCCAACTATTATTACCAATCTTTTTATACTTCATTTCTTTTTTCCATGTGGAGCAGGTTTCCCATCAGGACCTAAGTTAACAAACACAATTTCATCTACACTTGTGATAGTTTTTTCTGTACGTTTGTTACGTACATTACATTTAATTGTAATACTTGTATAACCTACCTTAATAGTTTCCATACCTATTTCAATTATATCGCCTCTTATTGCACTATGTCTAAAGTCAATGTTACTCATGCTACGTGTAACAACTCTATCATTATCTAATTGGCAACTACAATAGATATAAGCCTCTTCATCAATCCAGTCCAGCACTCTACCACCAAAAAGTGTCCCATTACTGTTTAAGTCTTTGTGGGCAATCATCTTTCTAGTAAAGTATTTCATCTTCATTTAGGTTCCCAATGCTCGTGGCATCTCGGTTCATAATCGTCTACACCACCTATTGCTACACGTGATGTCTTTCTACTAAGCCTCTGTGTTTTGGCCGCATCTTTGCCACAAATATTACAGAAGGCACGAATTTTTAACACTTCATCTGCTAGTGCTAATAATCGTGCAGTAGATTCAAATGGTACACCTCTACTATCCTGATCTAAACCTGCACAACAGACATTTACTCCGTTGCGTAGTGCTTCTTCTACAAACCATACACTTTCTTTTGCATCAAAGAATTGTACTTCGTCTATGAATACTGTGTGAAAATTGTAGGGTTGAATTGTGTAGTTGTCCTTAACTAGCTCTAAGTCAATTACTGCAAGAGCCTCGTGACTTAGATGATTATGAGTAACAATATTCTTTACATCATATCTATCATCAATATGTGGTTTAATTGCAAGTACTTTTTTTCCACTATGTTCTAAAAATAATAAACGTTTTAGTAGTTCACTACTTTTACCTGCGAACATAGGACCACTAATTACTTCTAGTTTTCCACGAGGGTAGCCTGTATTAGTGCCCGAAGCTTCATCTACATCTTCGGGTATGTTGAATATCATTGAATTCATCATGATTCATACAACAAATAGCCATACCCTTTACCAGTAGTATCACCACCCAAATCGTTGTATATCTCTTCGTTGTCATATTCTATTTGATCAACGAAGGCTTCACCATCTAAATTGCTTGCATAGAATTTAAACTTTGTAGGATCAAAGTTATCTGTTTCAAATTCTCCACCAAAGAAACAGCCTTTTTCTGTACTCCAACCTTTGAATACATAAGGGCCGTGATCATCAGGATCATAAAACTCTGTCTTTTCAATTTTAGGATCATCTGTAGTCCAGACTTCATTACCATCTTCATCTGTCACTGTAATTGTACAGTTATCAACTAGAGCTGAATTAATATGTGTAATGTCATCTATTTCATACCAGTTACCCAACCAACGTGGATCTTCATCTTCAGTAATAGGATTGCCTTCCTCATCACTCCATGGATCCCAAAACAAATGGCTGTGTAGTTCTTCTGATTCTCTATCAGCATGATCAATCCAATAATCATACTGTTCTTTAGTAAGTTTGCCCATAACAATCTCACCGCCATAGCCTGTTATTTCTATTTCATACTTCATTACTTACTCCGCGAGTTTTCTAAGCATTAGCTTCTGTTGTATACGTGTTTCTATATTAAGTCTTTTTCTTTTATCAGGATACATTTCTACAATTTCGTCTATAATTTCGCTTATTACTTCTAGTCTTATTGATATATCTTCGTACACGTCTTCTAAAAAATCTACTTGACGTTGTTGTTCACTCTTAGCGTCTTTATTATTAAATAGCATAGGTGTACCACCAAATAACACTAGTACTTACCATAATCACGCTCACCCTCCCAGGGGAATACTACCCAAATAGGGTCTTCTTCTTTATTGATCTCTAATGCAGTATAGTCTAGTGTATCAAAATTACTAGGTGCATTATCAATAAGGCAGGCTGTTCTTACATTGTCGCCCCAGGCTTCATCTGCTTTCCAATCATCTTTAATCCAACATAAAGTTCTACCTGTGTCATTTATATCATCAACAATAAGAATGTTCTTTTTATAATGATTTCCTGTAACACCTTTAGGACCTTCTCCTCTAGCATCAAGTGCCATCCAACCACTAGATTCTGGACCTGTGTAATTACCACCAGTATCTCTAAAACGTACATCAAGTGCATACATTGGAATTCCTGTCATGTTAGACATAATTGTAGCAGGTACAAGCCCACCACGTGTAAGTCCTACAATATAATCAGGTCTCCAATTATCTTGATACATAAGGTTATTAATAACCTGAATCATATGTTCCATATCTTTCCAGGTGTAATGAACTTTTTTAGGATTCATTCTTCTCTCCATCTATATTTGTTTGGTGTACAAAAGTTTCTACCAAACGTACAGGTATTATCATCTTTACACACTCTTTCATGTTTACTATTTTCCCAACAATCGCCAGTCATTCCTCGCATTTGTACGAACTTTGCAAAGCCATCATCTATGCTTAACATTATAATACTTGGAAATACTAGACCCATTGTCACTATCCAAAAGAAAGCCCAACCAAAACCTTCATTGTGATAAGGTTGATTAGGATCACTCATTTTCTATTAACACTTTCAATTATAGGTTTCAATAATTCTTCAGCTTCAGGATACTCACCATCCATCATTTCAATAACTAAATCAATTAAATCTAACTTTGTATATTCTTCACTAGGATCAAAGTTGAATGGTTGATACGGCTGATTGAAAATAAAATTATAGCTGAAGCCGTCGTCAATAGGATTCTGCTTGCTCATTTTTTACCTTTTTTAATTGTTGCTGATTTCTTTTTAGGTGCGGCCTTTTTACGAGTCTTTTTTGGTGCCGCCTTGATTACTACAGGACTTGTGGTAGTGCCGTTTGGTTTTACGTCTTCCTGTGCTTGTTCACGTTTGGGTGTGATACCCATTGCTTTTTTAAACCAATTTAACATTATTATCTCCTTTAGGTGAGAAGGGACCAGTCAGTCCCCTCTCTGGTTTACGAATGTTACTTCTTATTCCATATTGCATAAAGTATCCAGATTGCAACTAAGCCCATAAGGCCTTCTGCGCCAAGTGTATTAAGCATACCTGAAACGTTTGCTATAATACTCACTTCTGGTAAGAACGGAATCGCTCCTAGACCAAGCACTTCAAGAACCAACATAAGAGCGGCTACTGAAATACCTACATCTGCTAGGGCTGATGCCCATCCTTTAATTGTTTTAAGAATATCCATTTGATACCTCCTTTCTAACGTTACGTGCAACTATACTCTTGTTGGAGTTTTACATTGTCAATAAATTCTTTCTTGACTGCGTCCTCCTTGAAAGAACCACGTAACACCGTAGTCTGTGTCAAACTGCTATGGGCTCTAATGCCTCTGTTTTCGCAACAACCATGTGTTGCCTGAACATAAACACCTACGTGCTCTGTTCCAGTTTCTTTTTGAATTGCATTCGCGATCATAACATTTAGATCTTCTTGCAATGTTCCTCGCATGGCACACCACTGTGCGATACGAGTATACTTACTCAATCCCAATAGTTTAGGACCTGCAATAATACCTATGTATGCTACACCTCTCACTGTTTGGTGATGGTGCGAACACAGGCTAGTAAGTTCACTTCTAACAACTAACATGCCCTCATAGCCACCTTCAATATAATTTGGAAAACTACTTGGGTTGGGCATTGGATCATATCTACCAGACATAATCTCATTGATATACATCTTTGCCATACGTCTACCAGTATCCTTACTATTAGGATCTGTCTTTGTGTCAATCAACAAATGTTGCAATACGTTTTCAAATGCCTCTGTTGCTTCTTCAATTAATTCTTGCTTTTCACCTTCTTCAATGTAATCAGCAATGTTATCGTTAGCCCAATACCTAACGTTGTTAGCTTCTAATCTCTCACGGATCTTATCGGAAGTCTTTCTCATGTACTTTGTTCCTTTATTCTGTTGTATAATTTATCACCACAAAAGAAGTCCGTAAGAGTATTTACTACATTCTGACTTATTTCAGGGCGATTATTGCTTTCTAATAGCTGTTTCATACGTGTTACTAGCTCATCTTTATGCTCTATATAAGCATCAAAACTCTCTGTCCATTCACTTGGATAGAGTGTTTCTGCTATTGCCATTTCACTATATGATAACCTGTTCGGCACTAGTGGTACTGTACCAACAAGGGCACCTTCATACCAGCTTATGCCTAATGTTTCTTGCAAGTTTGCACTAAACACCATTTTACTTTTTGCAAGTAATTCGTGATATTCCTTTTTTGTTAATTGTTTTTCCTGAGCAGTAACAAAATCATATTCAGGAAAACTATCAGCTAAGTCAAGAAAGATATCATGTTGTTTCTCTGGTGCAATCCTATGTGGAAACAATACAATGTTTTCTTTCTCACTGTTATGGTGACTTAATACGTCTGCTAAGTATTCCATAGGCCAACCCACTCTATGTATCTTCTTATCATCAAGTGTGTAAATGGCTTTCTTAAATAAGTTAATATGGAATTCTGTAGCAAAGAAGTTATCATCATAACATTCAAACATACTTTGCTCTGCATGCCTTACCCAGGGGGCATCACCAATTAGTCTGCCCAGAAAATCCTGTGGATCATAACTGCCTGCATGCCACATGCCGCCGATAGTAATATTTGTATTAAGTAGGCTTGCCATGTATTTGAGCTGAATAACAGTAGGATTCCAAGCATCTGTATACAGAAAATAATCACCATCATTAATTTTACCTTCGCAAAATAATGTGGCAATCTGTTGTAATTGGTTTGATTTGTAAACATTTGTTCCTCCAAAGTTTAGAAAGGCACCTGGAGTAGTTGCTTGTGGAACTTCTCCTCCGCTGATTACCTTTACCTTCAAGTCCGTTTTATTCTGTAACTGGACAGGAAGATGTGTCTTCCATTGAGCAGTATAACGTGTATCAACTGCCTCTATGTCTACGATATAGACTGTCATACGGCTACAAACTCTCCAGGCAGAACATAGTTCCAACCTGTTTCCTTCACGTCGTAAGCAAGCCTACCAACATGAATTTTAAGTTTCTTTGGAGTACGATCTCTGTGGATCTGTACACTAATATCGAAAGTAACGGCATTTTCCTTGTCGCTACTAACAATGTTGAAAGCATAAATTTTATGTGCTTTCTTAAGATCACCTAGAAATGTTTGAAACAAATCAGTAACCTTTTGGGTATCGGTTTCATTATACATGTAACCGTCGTGGGGTTTCATAACCTTTAGCAAGTCAAACTTAATGTCCTGCAAATTGTATGAACCTGAAATAAAAACACTCATTTTATTTTCCTTTGAATGTAAGTGTTGCACCGTTTTCATCATCTTCAGACACTGTGATTTCAATATCACGTCCTGGATGTTTTTTGTGAATCTGAAACGCCAGATCTTCAGCAATCATTTCACATGACTTGTAGTCTAGTTGTAGTGTACCTTCGTAAAGATTCATCAACCAACGTTTAAATTGAATAAATTCAATATCTCTGTCATCATGAAATACTTCAATTGCTACCCTAAAGTGAAAGATGTGTCTATGTGGGTATCCCAAAAAAGACACATCATATTCATCTCCTGTTGCTAGGTTAGGATCTTCTAAGGCGGCAGGATACTTATGTATGCCTTCTTTTCCAAACTTAACCCAGATCATTCTCTTATCAGCTTGCATAATTACTCCTGCTCTTCGCCGGCTTCTTTACGCATTAATTTTAGAATCTCCCAGAGCTTCCAGTCAATTGCTTCTGCATACTTTAGAAATTGTGCAATGGTTTCACTGTTCATTTCCATGCTTGTAACTTCAGTAGCAGTCGCACCTTCTTCTGGCTTGTCTGGTTCATCCATTAGCCTAATTTTTTTGGCCATGATCACTTCTCCTTTTTATAAGTGTGTTAATCTCGTCCTTAAGAGCTAACTTTTCTTTCTTCATTTGTGCTAGATCTTCATAGCCTTCAGTATACATGTTGGCTATGTTTTTGTCAAGAGCTCTATGTCTAGCTTCTAAAGCCTTGATTCTATTTTCGAGCTTGTCGATATTAGTCATCACACTGTCTCCAATAGTTGATGTGCTTCCTCTTCATCTTCTGTTGTAAACTCTGTATCACTATCAAGTTCCTCAACTTCAACTTCAAATAAACTGTTGAAACTGTTTGTACTTGTAGCCAGTGTCTTTTTGCCATTGAAGTTTGCAAGCATTGGAGCCGCCTCTTCTAGCATACTGTAAGGAGTTTCACTCTTAAATAGATCCTGAATAAACTGTGTGATGTAAAGTATATCACGTGGTACCCAAGGACTAAACTGCTCTTCCTTACTACTGCTTTTTAATTTACGCCAATGCTTATGGTTAAGATCCACACGTAAGTTTTCAGCATCAACCAGTTCGTTTGCACGTTGTACTGATTCAATGTGCTGATATACATTGTGTGCCATTAGTAGGAAATAGGTTAAACTATCCCAACTTGTCTTGCCTTCTTTGCCAATTTTATTAAGCATACCAGGCTTATACCAACATACATCTCCCATTCTCAGTCTATCACCAATAGGACTTGTCCAAGGAAACTGAATGTCTGTACCTGCTAGTCGCTTATCATCAATAGCACTATCCATTACGTAACCAAATCTGTCACTCTTATGAACGTGCTGAGTATACATCTGTCCTTTTGCTGTCGCAATAAAAGGCGATGCACAATCAAACATAACTTCAATGTCCTCGTTAACTGTTTCACGTAGGGCTCGCTTAACGGCTGTCAATGCAACTGCCCAGTCTAGTTTACTTGTACCAAGGAAGTGTAGTAAGTCACGCTCACCTTTTTCTAACAGTTTTTCATCTCGCATTTTAAGCAAGTGATGTAACATAATATTAATGTCATACTTTGTTGCACCACCAAATGCAAAGCCTTCAAAAGGCAAATGCTTTACTGTATCAATCCAAGTATCTGCCTCTGCTTTATCTCTACCTTGTAAAACATTTAGATACTTTGTTTGTCCTTTACGATTCTTTACAAACCAATTGCAATTATGTAATGTATAATCCAAACACTGACGGAAGTCTTTAATACCTGTCTTTTGCTTATAGGGTTCACTTGCCGCCATTGTAGGAATATCTAGAATCATACTGTAATCCGCAGTATGTTCTAACCAATTCAAAATTGTATGACGTAGACTATCATCACTCTTAAAGTTAGCCCAGTCACATTGTATTACACCTTTAATAATCTGGAAACCACCTGAGTCACCAAGTATAAAAGTGTTAGGTCTATCTCTGCCCTGTACCATATTATCATGTGCATCAGCTTTCGATAGATCTAGCTGGGCGTGACCAGCACTATACAAACCCCACTTGTAAGTGTAGTAAGCATCTTGCCTTAGAAAGTCACACCCATCTAGACCGTCTTCGAAGTGAGAAGGGATTCGCTCGGGGGGAAAGAAAGAATCACCTTGCTCACGGTACCTGCTAATAGTTCTATCATAGAAACTACTAATGCTAGGCAGGAACACAGAATAATCTTTATTACGTTCTGTTAAATTTACTTTATGTGCCATTTATACCGTCAATGCTGGAAGAATATAATCATACTTGCCAATGCCTGTATCAATGCTAATCTGCAAAGCACCTCGCTTTGAGATCTGCATCACACAATGCCCTGACATACCAAGTTTAAGGATAGCAAGTACCTGTGTAAGTGGCCATGCATAACCTTCATTAAGTTCACCTTCTACATTCTGTGCGAATGTACGTTTACCTGTAAGAGAACCATCTGTTGCTCCTACTGTAATAATAAGATTACCTTCTTCAGTCTTTACTGTAAAGTTAGGCTCGATGCCACCATAGATACCTGCAACTGCTGTCAGTTCACTTACTTTTGCTTTTGTAGGTTCAAATGTAACGTCCCATTCAGTGCCTTTAAACTTCACAGTTTGTAATGTCTGCTCAATAATCTCTTTACTCATAAACCTATACTGATCAGTGTTACCATCTGCATCTGTAAACAACAAGTGATCAGGAGTTTCAACACCATTACGCTCTCTGCCTACAACTGCGATTGTTGCACTGTCTTCTTTATAGTTAGGAAGATTAGTTACGCCTGCTAGGAAACCTAAATTACCTAGTCCAAACTCACCACTAAATTCTGTAATTGGATTATGTAGGCTTGCCTTTACAATAACTGTACGTTCAGTGTCCATAGCATCTAGTGTAGTTTCACTATCGCTACCTGTCACCTTTACTGCATTAATAAAGCCAAGACCTGCTGTCATACGTACAATATCTTGTACTGCGTCTTTAACTGTACTCATACTCAGAGTCTCCTTATGTTTTGATTATGTTAAGTATATGATTATATTTAGAAAATGTCAAGTATTTTCTGCCCAAATGGCCATAAAATTTGTGTTTCGTACGTCATCTAACTTGGCCATGTAAGTTAGAAACTGTTCGTATTGCTTGTTATCTGCTTGCATTCTTAATTGTTCTATCAATGCTCTTGAATCGTTCTTATCAAACTGATTCCAATTATGTTTTTCTAGTTTATCTGCTAATTTGTGTTTGTAATCTTCATTAGGATAATGTTCTATTCTCATATGTTCTGGTTTATGTAGTGGAAGTCCTAATGATCCTGTAGAATCTCCATAGACTGAACTGTGCCAATTGATCCAATCCTCTATGTTATGTATATTTATCAACTGTGGTACATAACAAAATGTGTGAATTATATTTGCTTCTCTTAATAGTTTTAAATTGCTTTCTAACTTCTGCCATGAAATAGTTTTACCAACACTTGGCCTTACATACGGATATAAATCACCATAACCATCACAACTAATTACTAACCTAGATTCAAACTTACTAAGCTGATCTATAAAAGGTTCTATCAAACTTGCATTTGTTATAACTTTTAATACTCCATTATAACGTTCTTTTGCAAGCCTGTCAAGTAAATATTTGACCTGTGGCATATAAAATGGTTCACCACCTGATAGATCAATCATATTACTATTAATAAAATGCTCCCAATTATCATCTATAAAACTTAATGGTAACTGATCTGTAATACTTTTTAATTGTTCTTGCTTTACAGGTTCAAATATTTTTGTATGATCTTTTAGCCAGCCTGTGCTTTTATCTATACTGCACATTGGACATTTCATATTACAAGCATTACTAAAGTCTATTTTAATCCTACGTATTCTTGTGCTTGCTTTCTGTGCAAATTCTTTGTAGTCTTTTATTTTGTTACGTGTAAGTAGTTCAATGCCACCTTCTGAATTCCAATATGTTCTATAACTGTTGCCTGTATTCTCTTCTCTTTTCCAACATATATCACATACCTTATGTTTTTGTCCGTTAGTAAATGTTTTTCTAACATCATTTACAAATGAACTGTGGAATATTTCCGATAGAGAACTTTTGTTTACATTTCCTACATAGTTTAAATAGGTATCACAACATAATAATACGTTGCCATCATTGCGTACATACATTTCTGAAAAGGGTATAGGACAATAGGTATCAAGATTCATTTAAGTTTATGCTTTTCCGTGTAGTACAGTTCAAGAGGTTCAAGATTTTCATATGGTACATATGCATCTCTGTCCTCTTTGAATACAGGATCTGTATAGGGTAACTTTAAATTTTCCCATACGTCTTTATCCTGCTCCTTACAGACTACTACACGAAACTGGTGACCATCACCAGCATAATACTTTTGATAATCCACTTCATAACTTGCCGCTCTTTGTAGACTCTTTGCTAGTTCCAATAAACTTTTTCTATCGCCTACAATTACGCACTCGCCAGAGGGTTCTTCTGTTGGGTATATGTGTAATTTGCTAAACATATCTTAATATATTACATTGTCCTCAATTTGTCAACTGCTAATGGTTTGAACTGCTTAACATCTATGAACTCTGTTCTGTTATTCATTTTTAAAAAACCATGCCCTAGTACAACTGGTGACAGTTTAGTACCCTGAGCTCTTGGCAGTGTAACGTCAATGTATTTACCGTTGCCTATTCCTAGTGTTAGGAATGTAATATAGCTCTTAGGACCATTCTTAAATACTCTGCTATTTGCAACTACACCACAAAAAGCCGCCTTACCTCTATCACGTTTTGCAAATGTGCCTGGTAAGAAGTTAGGTGATGTCCAATATCCTAAACGTTTGAATTCATCTACTTCATCTATTAGATCAGTACCAACAGGCAGAGCACCTGCTAGTATGCCTTCACGTTGATACACCCAACGTCTGTAACTGCCACGGCAATGTTTAAGTGCCGCCTGCCAGAATACTTCAGGGTTATGTGCCTTCTCATATGCTAACGCCCATATTAGTCTACCCAAGTTTATAGCATGAGCTCTACAAATACCAAAGCCACTTAACTGCTTTAGGTCCTCTACTATCTCTTCTTTCTTTGGGTGTGATCCTAATACTGTATAGAACTCCATAACTTTCTCTTCGTTCTTTTTTGCAAATGCTCTACGCCACATATCAGCTTCGTAGTAATTACAACCAATTAGTTTTGCAATACGTTCTATAGCATCATCTTCAAACACTGTATTGTCTGAGAACTTATTCTGACTCCAGTCCTGAAAGAAACTTGCTTTGCGTCTGCCCTGCATAGCAACTGGACGGACAAGAGCTGTTGCAAATACACAATCACGTCTGCTCTCAGGTTTGATTGCTCTAAACAATCTACGCATTGCTGGAGACTCTGCTTGTGTTACACCCAGTACATCACCATGTTGTAATAATTGTGCAGTCTTTTCATCATACTGTGGATAGTCCATTGGTTGCTTGC
>CEUH01033022.1_pt1 | contig 11882 bp, 4 predicted proteins | sample 356461 | NCBI WGS metagenome assembly CEUH01 (sample SAMEA2623275, study PRJEB7988) | marine metagenome | isolation source: saline water (ENVO:00002010), including
AGGTGAACAAAAGAGGCTATATATTTTACTTTGTTTCGCTGTAAATGACCAATCATATGCCATTTTATGTCTTTTGATAATGCTTCATGTTTTTCAACTAATTCTTGCACTTTATTTTCTCCAAAATCTAAATGTCCACTTTGCATAGCTTGCTGAATCATTTCAATTGGTTTTGTTTTGGAAACAGCAACTAAAGTTACATCATTTGATATTCCTTTTTTTATTTCATCTATTTTTAAACTAATCATAAGTAACTAAATTAAAATCCAAACCAATGGATGTAAAGATATAACTGTTAATTTGTTTAACGCATAAATTGAATTAACATTTTTTATATTGTTAACACCCCCCATTATGAGTAGTTTTTTCTTTATTTTACAAAATTGATGAAAATTATAGGTTATTTACTTTCTACAAGAGCAATGGCTATGTTGCTTTTTTTAATGGCCGCCGCAGTTGGGGTGGCTACCTTCATCGAGAATAGCTACGATACTATAACGGCTAAAGTCTTGGTGTATAATGCCAAGTGGTTTGAACTTATTTTATTTTTATTACTTATAAACTTTATAAATAATATTAGGATTTATAATTTGTTAAGATGGGAAAAATGGTCCATTTTATTATTGCATATTGGTTTTATAATCGCCATTATCGGAGCTGGTGTTTCTAGATACATTGGTTTTGAGGGAGTTATGTTAGTTGAAGAAAATAATAGTTCTAGAGAAATTTTCTCTTCCGAACCTTATTTATTGATAAAAGCACATGATGATTCTATACAATATGCCCATGAATCTCAACATTATTTCTCCGAACTTTTGACAGAAAATCCCTCTACTAAATTTCAGTTTCCTGGAGAAGGAGAAGTCAATGTTGCAGTTACTCAAAGAATTAAAAACGCACAACAAGAATTTGAAAAAGATGTAGCTGGAGGAAGTTTATTTTTACATATAGTTCTTCCTGGCAGAAAAGATTTGTATTTGGCAGAGGGAGAAGTAGTAATTAAAGAGAGTATACCTTATGCACTTAATAACAATGATAGGGACGATGCGGTTCGGTTTTATTACAGAAATGGCAATCTTCAAGTTTACGCACCGTTTGAAATGAGTAAGATAGATATGTTAAGTCTATCTTTAGAAGACAGACAAAAAGATATGTCAAGCATTCCTAAAGATTCATTACCAGCTCTCCAACTCCATAATATTGCACCAAGAAATTTACTTTCTTTTTTAGGTCAACAAATCATGATAAATTCTGTTGAAGAAAAAGCGAGGTTAAACTGGCAGGCTTCAGATAACGATGATCTTCCAGACTTGCTTAAAATTGTTGTTAGCACAAAAAAGGAGAGAGTTGAAGATTTTGTTTTTGGGAAAGCTGGTGTAAGAGCTTTGGAAACAAATTTTAAATGTGGAAATTTATTTTTCTCAGTTGCTTATGGAGCTAAAGTGATTCCTATTCCTTTCGATGTTGGGTTGAAAGATTTTAGATTAATGAAATACCCTGGTTCGGAAAGTCCAAGTAGTTATGAAAGCGATATTTTTATAAATGACTTAGCCAATGATTTTAAATCTGATTACAATCTTTTTATGAATCACGTTGTTGATTATGGTGGTTATCGTTTTTTTCAATCTAGTTATGACTGGACTGATGAAAATAGTAAGAAAGCAGGTTTTGATCCTGATATAACAATTCTATCGGTGAATCATGATCTATGGGGAACTTTAATCACTTATTTGGGTTATTTATTGCTCGCTGTGGGTTTAATGGGTACCCTTTTTAATCCTAACTCAAGATTTATTGATGTTAGAAAAAAAGCGATTAAAATTAGAAATAAGAGAAAGCATATTTTGACGATACTAATAGTATTTTTTAGTATTTCCAACTTCTTCAGTCAGTCAGTAAAAAATATTTATCAGCCAATCCCAGAAAATCAGGCAGATTCGTTAGGAATTTTGTTAGTTCAAACTTTTGAAGGAAGAATTCAACCTACCCACACATTAGCTTATGATGTCCTTCACAAAATATCCAAGCAAAACAGTTTTACTACATCTGATGGTCATGAATTAGTTCCAATGCAGGTATTTGCTGATATGATGATAGACAAACCTTATTGGTTAGACCAAAAAATCATTTATGTTAAAAAAGGAACTGGAGTAGGAGACTCTTTAGGGATTGAGGGTAAATACGCATCTGTTAAAGATTTTTTTAACAAAAATGGTGAAAAATTAGAAAAGCAATTACAAAATTCTTTTGCTAAGAAAGACGTTAATAAAAACGTCTTTGACAAAGAAGTTATTAAAGCTAATGAGCGAATGAATATTGCACTTCAAGTAATGAACGGAGGTCTATTACAAGTTTTCCCAAAATTAAATGATAGTACTAATAAATGGGTAAATTGGTCAGATGCTTACTGCAGTAAGCCTATTGACACCAATGATCAATATCTCTCTAGTATTTCTCTTTCTAGAGTTTTTAATTCATATATTTTTGATTTAACAGAAGCTAAAAAAACTGGAGATTATTCTCAAGCTCAATCTTTATTGAATTTTATAAAGGGTTATCAAATAAGAACTGCATCCAAAGAAATTCTTCTTACTAGAAAGCAAATAGACAGAGAAATATCTTACAACCAATCTGACCTTTTTATAAAGGTGAAAAATTACTATGGTTACCTTTCTGTTTTTCTATTATTATTTGCTTTTTGGCAAGCCCTAATTACCAACAAAAAAGGATTAATGCACAAAATAATTAGTGTTGTTCTTTGGACGCTAATTGTCCTTTTAATTGTGGTGTTTGTAATGCATACATATTCCTTGATTCTGAGATGGATAATTTCAGGTCACGCCCCATGGAGTAATGGCTACGAAGCGCTTACCTTTATCGCTTGGGGCGGTGTTTTAGCTGGTTTTTTATTCATAAGGAGCTCCAAAATAACTTTGGCAGGCACTTCATTACTCGCATTTTTTGTGCTGATGACTGCTGGACACAGTAGTTTTGATCCTCAATTAACTAATTTACAGCCCGTGTTAAAGTCCTATTGGTTAATGATACATGTAGCGTGTATTACAATTAGTTATGGCTTCTTAGGCCTTGGATTTATCCTTGGTCTGATTAATGTATTTAATTACTTATTTATTAAACCACACAAGAAAAATTTAAAAATGATTATATCAGAGCTTACTTACGTTAATGAGATGACACTCACCATTGGATTAGCTTTGGCAACTATTGGTACATTTTTAGGTGGTGTTTGGGCCAATGAGTCTTGGGGAAGATATTGGGGATGGGATGCAAAAGAAACTTGGGCATTAGTTATTGTTCTAACTTATGCTATTGTTCTTCACTTTAGATTAATTCCTGGGATGAAAAGTAAATTTACTTTTAATGTTGCATCTATCATTGCATTTTCTAGTGTATTGATGACATTTATTGGAGTAAATTATTATTTATCAAAAGGCTTACATAGCTACGCTAGGGGAGAAACACCTGTTTTTCCAACATGGGCTTGGATAACTATTTTTTCTATTATTGCTCTAATTTTAGCTGCTTGGTATAACAAAAGTAAATTACAGTCCACAGGTCTGTCTAATAATGGATTTGTTTTAACAAAAAAAAGCAGTAAATAATTATTGTTACATATTCATTCTTGCACTAGCACTCACACTTAAGTCAGTAAATAGCTTTTCTTTTTCCATAAAATACCCACTTATAGCAATCATAGCGGCGTTGTCAGTACAATACTCAAAATTTGGAACATGTGTTTTGCAGTTATGCTTCTTACCTAAAATTTTGATTTGTTTTCTAAGTTCACTATTTGCAGCTACACCACCTGCTAGAGCGATGTCATTACAAGAGTGTTTAAGCATTACTTTTTCTAAGTTCGAAATGAGATATTTAATTAAATGGGACTGATATGAAGCGCAAATGTGATGTATTTCATCCTCTACAAATTGATTATTTTTTTGTTTTTCTTTATTTAAAAAGTTTAAAAATTGAGTTTTTAATCCACTAAAACTGTAGTCGTATTTGCCTGCTTTAGGAAATGTAAATTGATATTTACTAACATCTCCTTTTTGAGCCAATTTATCTATGATCGGTCCAGCTGGATAACCCAACCCCATTGCTTTACCAGCCTTATCAAAAGCTTCTCCAACCGCATCGTCTATAGTGCTTCCTAAAACTTTCATTTTAAGAGGAGCTTCAACCCAAACAATTTGGGTATGTCCACCTGAAACAGTCAAACATAAAAATGGGAAGTTTGGATTAGTTTTTTCAATTTCTTTTTCCTTGATAAAATGAGCATGAATATGAGCTTTCATGTGATGCACATCTAACAATGGAATAGTTAATGCTAGAGATAAAGATTTAGCAAAAGAAGTTCCAACTAGTAACGATCCTAGTAATCCAGGCCCTCTTGTGAATGCTATGGCCGTTAGCTCTGTTGATTTAATATTTGCATTTTTTAAAGCAGTATCAACAACTGGGACAATATTTTCTTGGTGTGCTCTTGATGCAAGTTCTGGAACAACTCCGCCATACTGTTGATGAACATCTTGATTGGCAATAACATTGGATAGTAAAACACCATTTTTAATAACAGCTGCAGAAGTGTCATCGCAACTAGATTCAATCCCAAGAATGATACTATCTTTGTTATTATCCATAAACAAAATGGTAAAAATAAAGTTCAAAAATACAATTTCAGTTTTAATTAACGTTCTATTTAATTTATTTGAACTTGGTTTAATAATTCTTATAATTTTTATTTATCTGTTTAGATCCTATGAGGTACAATCTTATATTGCCAATGAATTCACCAGTTACTTGAAGAATAATTTTGGTACTAATATTAACGTTAGCAAGGTAAAGCTAAAAAGTTTTAAAAGTTTTGAAATCAATGATCTATTAATCCTAGATAATGTTTCAGATACCATTTTATTTGTTCCTAACATAGAGCTTGATTTAAATCAATTTAAGTGGATAAAAAATGAATACTCTATAGACGATTTAGTTTTTAAAAATGCGATTATAAATTTAAGAAAACGAAATGGAGAAAATTTTTATGATTTTGAGTATTTGTTAAGTAAATTTAAAAATAAAAGTAATGATGGAAAAAGCGAATTTACTTTTAAAATAAAAACTTTCAAATTAGAAGATTGTTCATTTCTACACCAAAATAACAAAACAAATTTAAATAAGTATAAGTTTGATTACCAATTATTTAAACTATCCTACTTAAATTTAAAGTTAAATAATATTCTATTTTCTAGAAATCAACTTTCAGCAAATTTAAATCGGCTTTCTTTCAAAGACGATAAAGGTTTTGAACTCAAACAAATGAAAGCCAATTTCATTATTGACTCTTCAAATATTAACATTCAAAATGTTGTGTTGAACACAAAAAAAAGTGAAATTATTTCCAAAGAAATAAATTTTTCTTTGATGGACAATTTGGATCAAAATTACACCAATCTTTTGAATGTGAAATCCCTTAATTCTAATTTAGATTTAGAGGACCTAGGTCATTTCTTTAAAGTTCCTATTGCTTACAACTCTAGCATCAATATAAATTCCAATATTACAGCCAATCAAAATAATTTTCACGTAAATAATTTTACTTTAAAAACAGCTAACGAATCACACATAGTAGGTGACTTAAAAATGAGTAATCTATTAAATAAGGAAAATCCAACATTTGATTTTACCTTATCTAAGAGTATTATTTCAAGCGATGATTTATCTTCCATTAAAATTTTAAATGCAAAAGATACTTATCAACCATTAAAATTTCCATCAAAATTAAATTTTATAGACAATGTTAACATTAGTTGTAAAGCTTTTGGAAAAACCAATAATTTTGATGCCTCTTTCAATGTTAAATCATCGGCAGGAAATATTTTAGTTGACTTATTGGTTAATGAAAATGATAATGAACAATTAGCTTATCAACTAGTACTTAAAGCAAAAGATTTGAATGGTAGGCTAATTAGTCATAATAACCCTATTGATCAGTTCAATGCACAGCTTGTTATTAACGGAGAAGGCTTTGACACTTCTAACTTAGATATTGATGTTACAGGTAGTTTATCGGACCTTCGGATTGCTGATTATTCCTATCAAGATCTTAATATAAAGGGAAAGCTAAAAAATCAATCTTTTAATGGTGAAATAGTGATGTCAGATGAATTACTAGATTTTGATTTTAAAGGTAGTTTTGATTTAAACCAATCTCCTTATAAGTGTGATTTTTCATTTGATCTTAATCACGCTTTTCTTTCAAAATTAGGTATTGTAAAAAGTAATCAAAATTCAAGTATTTCTTTTAACACAACAGCAAATATTGAGGGCAGTAATTTCGATGATTTTTTTGGTAATGTTTCTGTAAATGGAATTAACTATTTTGACGGCATTACAAAATATTTTTTGGATACACTAACTTTTTATTCAACAAGTTCACCAACTGAGCATCACCTTAATTTAAAATCAAAATTTTTATCATTTGATTTAAATGGGAAGTATCGTTTTAAAAACTTAAAAGACGACTTTAGTTCCTATTTGTCTTTATTTATTCCAAATATTGTTGATCCAATAACAAATAAGGAAATAGAAGAAGAAAATTTAAAATTACTTGTTGATGTACATGATTTATCTACAGTTACTAATTTGTTTTTTCCTTCTTTATCTATCGCTAAAGGTTCAAAGATTAACTTAAATTTTAGTCCAAACCAACAAATAGCAACGTTATCGATATTTTCAAATTACCTAGCTTATGATGATCTTGTATTAAAAAATATTGAAATTCAATCCCTAAACAGCCAATCTTTTAAGGATAGTGTTTTAAATATGTTGGTTAAAATTGATAATTTTTCAGGATTGGGTATAGCGCTAGAAAATTTTAATTTAAAAACAAATGCATCTGATAACAAAATTAGTTTAGATTTAAAATGGTTTGCAAAAGACACCTCAACTAATGGAAATCTTGAATTATTTAGCGTTTTCCACAATAAAGACAGTATTGATTTTTTTCTTAACAACTTTGCTATCGATTCTGATTGGTTAGGTAGTTGGAATTTGAAAGATAGTGCAGCAATTTCCTACAGCGATAATAAGTTTTCTTTAAAAGAAATGAAAATAAAAAATAAAAATCAAGAATTTATTATGCAAGGAAATATTGGTCCTAATAGCAACGATTTATTGGCAATTTCTTTAAATGAATTAAATTTAAATAATGTAACAGCTTTATTTGGTGAAAATCAAACTAATTTAAATTTTAATGGGATCATTAATGCTGAAATTGAACTTTCATCATTGCTGTCAAGTGCAAGTTTTTACTCTAATATATTAGTTGATAAAGTTAGGGTGAATGATTTATTGGTAGGAGATTTAAGCTTTAGTTCTAAGTGGGATAAGGATAATAATCGTTTGGGATTTAAAGGTGGATTATTGAATGAGAACGGAAAAGAGGAATTGGCAATTGAAAATTGCTATTTATATCCTAAAAATGATATTTATAATCAATTGAACGGAAATTTATCTTTTAATCAATTTCAAATTGATTTTATCGATCCATTTCTTCCCAACGAAATTATTTCTGGATTAAAGGGCTTACTAACAGGAAAAATTAGTGTTGGTGGAAATTTTTCAGCTCCTTTATTTGATGGAAAACTTAACCTAACAGAAGCTGCCATTGGGTTAACCGAGTTTAATACTGAATTCAAAATCAATGGAGCAGTGGATATAGGTTATAATAATATTGAAATTATTAATGCTAAAATGTACGATAAGCATATGATAAAAGGCAGCTTTTCAGGATTTTACAATCATAATAACTTTTCTGATTACTCATTTAATTTCGTAACTCATTTTAAGGACCCATTTTTAGTAATGAATAATGAATACAAGCATAATCCAAATTATTATGGAGATGCTTATATCACTGGTTTTTCTAATATTTCTTATGATACAATTAGTGGCCTTTCAATAAATGTAAATGCCACGACCCAAAAAAATACTTTGTTAACTATACCTTTATACGGATCAGACGATGTTGTACTACATGATTTTATCACATTTAAAAATCATGATTCATCTGTGGTTCCTAAAATGGAGAAACCTATTTTGAGTGATGATAATTTTAATGTAAATATTGATTTAGATATCACTGACGCAGCTGAAATACAATTGGTTTTTGATCCGACAGTCGGAGATATAATGAAATCAAAAGGAAACGGTAATATCAGGCTTTCTGTTGATAGGTTTTATGACTTATCAATGTTTGGATCCTATGTGGTTAGTGAAGGAGAATATTCTTTTACGCTTAAAGATTTTATCAACAAGAAGTTTTTACTGGAATCAGGTGGAGAAATAACATGGTATGGGAATCCATATAATGCTCATTTAGACATGTTTGCAAACTACTCTCTAAAAACAAGTTTGAAAAATATTATGCCATCAATTGAGCAAAGTGATTGGACACACAAAAGCGAAGTAGATGTTAAAATACATTTATCAGACGATTTAATGAACCCAGACATTGGTTTTGATATTGAACTACCAAAAGCGAGTGAATCAGCAAGAACATCTCTTAAAAGTTTAGTAACTAACGAAGAGCAAATGAATAAACAGGTTTTCTCCTTATTAATTTTAAATAAATTTATTCCTCAAAATCCGCAAGTTTATTCTGAAAACATCAATAAGATTAATGGCGCATCTACTACGGAAGCTCTAGGGAATCAACTTGGTAATATGATATCTTCTTTTACAGACGACTTTGATGTTGGATTTAACTATTCGATGGGAGATTTAATCACTAATAATGAACTTTCTTTAGCAATGTCAACCCAACAATTTAATGATCGACTAAAGATAAACACCAATTTAGGGATGTCTCAAGCTAATGAGCTTAGTAGAAATCCATCTAGTTTTATTGGCGATGTAGATGTTGAATATAAAGTTAATCCAGTTGGAAATTTTAGAGTACACGTTTTTAATGAGTCCAATGAGTACGATTTTTCCAATCAAAATCAAGCCAACTACACTCAGGGAATAGGAGCATTTTACAAGCAAAGCTTTAATTCAGCAGCAGAACTATTTTGTGAAATTTCGAATTTATTTAGGTCAAATAAAAATAAGCGAAAAGATTGTGCTAATACTCTAGAAAACAGCAAGTGAATAGGGTAGATTAATTAAATTTAATTAGGTTGTTTTTATCAACAAAAATAATTTCATCATGAAGTAATTTTTTTAGTGTTTTTTGAAGTATTTTTCTTTCCAATACATCTTCGAATTCACGGTAAATTTCTATTGCTGATTTAGCTTCGTATTTTAATATAATTTTCAATGCATTGACAATTATTTTATAAGACTGACTTTTTGAATTAATATTTTTGGAGCAATTGTCACATTTGTTACAACTTTTGTCGTAAACTTCACCAAAGTAACTAAGCAGTATTTTATTTCTGCAACAGAAAATATTTTTTGAAAACTGAGTAATCGACAGAGCCTTTTTTAGCTCATTTTCTTGATTTTGTAGCGTATTTTTAGAAATGTGAAGTTGATTAATGTCTGGCCTTGGATTACAAAATTGAATTTGATAGGATTTATTTTTAGGTTGATAGTTAACGATTTCTAGTTTTGACAGTTCTCGGAGGCTTTCAATAACGAAATTTTGGGAAGTATTTAGCCTTTGCGCAATTTTGGTTTCATAGATTGGAACATTATCATAAAGTATTTCTGCATAGCTTCTCATTAGAACATCCACTAATTTTACAAATCTTGGATGATTAGATAAAAAATGGTTAATTCCTTCGATTGTACAATTGAATTTAATTTTGGAATAATAATTGTCAGCATAATTTTCTTTAATGTAATTTTCTTTAATAAGTTGTTTGAATACATAATAAACTTTGTGTTTGGAAAGTTTTGTTTTTTCAGCAATTAGGTCAAAGTCAACTTCGTATTTTGATGCTGAGCTATATCCAATTGGAATTTGATAATAGTTACAAAAATGTTGAAATACTCTTTTAGTGGCTGTTAAACTAGGTTGTTTAGATTTAATTTTATCAATGAGATGTTGATCATCACTACTTTCTTTTAGTAGGACTGAGTATGCTGTTTTTCCGTCTCTTCCACCTCTTCCAGATTCTTGATAAAAGGCCTCTATTGATTCAGGTAACTCATAATGGATAACTGTTCTTACATTAGGTTTGTCAATTCCCATTCCGAAGGCGTTGGTGGCTACGATGATATCAAATTCGTCATTAATCCAAGAATTTTGTATAGTCGATCTTCTTTGTGGTTTTAGCCCAGCATGATAATAATCAGCTTTATGTCCATTGCCATTAAGAAAAGTACTAATGTGCTCTGCTTTTTTTCTACTTCTTACATAAATAATTGTACTTTCTTTTTTTATTACATTATTAAGCACATAAGATTTATCGATACAATTAATTACACTGTAGTGAATGTTGTCTCTCAAAAAAGATTTTTTTAGCAAATTATTTTTTTCAAATTTTAATTGTTCTTGAATGTCATTTGCTACTATTGTAGTTGCTGTCGCTGTAAGGGCAATAAATTTTAAATTTGGTTTCCAGTCTTTAAGAATACTGATGTTTTTGTAGTTAGGTCTAAAGTCATTTCCCCATTGAGATATGCAATGTGCTTCATCTACAGCAATAAAGCTAATTTTCATTTTTTTAAACCTTTCTTTAAACAGCGGAGTTTGAATTCTTTCTGGTGATAGGTAGAGTAATTTAATGTTTCCATATATGCAATTGTCTAATATTCTATCAATATCTCTAAGGTTTAAGGTAGAATTTATCAGTTCTGCTTTTATTCCTTTATTTTTTAAGATGTTTACTTGGTCTTGCATAAGAGCAATTAACGGAGAAATTACTAAGCAAACACCCTCCATCATTAATGCTGGTAATTGATAACATATCGATTTTCCTCCACCAGTTGGCAGAAGAGCCAATACATCTTGTTTTGAAAGAATTTCATCAATAATTTCACCTTGCAACTGCCGAAATTCATTAAATCCCCAGTATTGTTTAAGTTTATTTAGCTTATTATATTTCATTGTACAGATGATTCTTATTCATAACACTTTTAAATAAGCTTAATTTTACTACTTTTGCACCAATATTTAGTTCCCAAATAATTATGGAAGTTGACCAATTAGAAACAAGTATTCAATTAACAAAAAATAGTAGATTATCACAAGTAGACTGGCAAAATTTACCATTTGGTAAAATATTTTCTGACCATATGTTCTGTATGAATTTTGAAAACGGCCACTGGTCAAATATGCAAATTAAGCCTTACGAAAATTTATCCATGTCACCAGCAACATCTGCAATTCACTATGGTCAAAGTTGTTTTGAGGGGATGAAAGCACACAGAAATCAAAATGGTGAGGTAGTACTTTTTAGACCTTATGAAAATGCTAAAAGGTTCAATAGTTCTGCTAAAAGAATGTGTATGCCACAGATTGATGAAGATGTTTTTGTAAATTCCTTAAAAAAGCTATTGTCTGTAGATAGTTCATGGGTTCCAGAAAATCCGGACCATGCTTTATACATTAGGCCATTTATGTTTGCAATGGATCCATTTGTTGGAATTCGACCATCAGAAACTTATCAATTTATCATATTCACTTGTCCGGTAGGCGCTTATTACACGGAGGCAGTTCCAGTTAAGATAGAAACAAAATATACTAGAGCAGCTGATGGTGGTACTGGCTATGCAAAGGCAGCTGGAAACTACGCAGCAGCACTTTACCCAGCTAAGCTAGCACAAGACGAAGGGTTCAGACAACTTATTTGGACAGATGCTAAGGAACATAAATATATTGAAGAAGCTGGAACAATGAATGTGATGTTTGTGAT
>CEUH01085154.1_pt1 | contig 11856 bp, 16 predicted proteins | sample 356461 | NCBI WGS metagenome assembly CEUH01 (sample SAMEA2623275, study PRJEB7988) | marine metagenome | isolation source: saline water (ENVO:00002010), including
GCATTTGCTATTGGAGTTGAACAGTCATCAGCTGTAACAATGCCACTGATTCTAATTCTTGAACCTGGTTCATCAGAATTTGCAAGTATAGCTCTCGATGGATGCTGATCAGACCAGTAAGGACCAAGCATATCAGATTGTGTTGGATCACAGTCTCTTTGGTCATTTAATCCAAACAGGCCAAATCCGCTACCTATGAGACCCACAGTTCCTTTTATAAATGTCCGCCTTTTTAAATGTAATTTATTCTTTCCCATTTTTTTCTATCAGTTGGAAATGAAGAGCTATTTATCATCTTTCGAATTTTCAAAATATTCATTATCGATTTCTTTTTGCAGTCTATTTACTTCCTCATTAGATAATCTGTTACCATCTACTTCCCAATATGTAACATCTCCATCTACCACTAGCCTCTTTTTCTTTTTAGACAAATTGGCCACTTTATCATTTGATAAAATGCATTTTCATGACAGTAGATGACGAACTAGTTCTCAACTGATATAAATATTGACCAGTTGTAATAAGAGCATCATTTCTATCTCTACCGCTCCAATTAATACTATGAGTTCCAACCTTTTTCTTACCATTTAAAAGACGAACAATATGCTTTCCAGTCATATCATAAATGTCAATAGAGACAAATTCTTCCTTCTTTAGAGAAAAACTTATAATGGTACTAGGGTTGAACGGGTTAGGGTAATTTTGATGCAAAATATAATCCCTAGGAATCAAATAATCATCTACTGTTAACAAGTTGCCTGCACCTTCATCTATCCATTGAGCTATAAGATCTATTTGTGCTTGAGATAGTGGTACATTGGGTGGCATGCTTCCCGCAGAAAATTGTGGTAAAATAAGCCTTTGGTACAAAAGACTATTCACGTGATCGCCAGCTGTAATAGCGGGGCCAGTCCAACCACCTGTCATTACACCATTATAAGATGTTAAATCCAAGGTGGCACTTCCACCAGGCGTATGGCAAGAAACACAGTTAGCATCAAAAATTGGTTGAATCTGCGACTCATAATTGATCTGAGAAAACAAAAGGGTGATAAAAAAAGAAGGTATGTAAGTATATTTCACTGGAGGAATATAAATCTCTTAAATATGAAATGTAAAAACTGAAAATGAAATATATCTCTAGTTAAAATAATATTTATGGTAAGTGTTCTTAACTTTAAAGAGCTGCTTTCTTGTGTCTTTAAGCCTATCCATGTAATAATTTTTTCGTATTTCATATGTGCCTAATAAACCATTATGAAAATCATCGCTGAAAAAATATTTTGTTAAACTTAATGTATCCACATTACTATGTTTAAATTTTGCTTTATTAAACTTTTTTGAATGATTGCCAGTAAACTCAAAAGCTTGTTTATCTAAAATATCACCGTTTAATTTTAACCTTACAAAAAAGTGTTCATAAAGACGCGATAGTTGCCGAACCAATGAATCATTTTTTGATGTATTAAATCTTCCGCTAGAAACTGAACTTCTATATGCAGTTGTTTCACCAAAATACGTAGGCCATCTAATATCTGAAATAAGTCCTACAACCTCATCAAAATCATAAACCATTTCTTTATTAAGTATCTTTAATAACTTTTCTTCATTGAAAAGATTTTTTTCATTTAAATCTATAATTTTTTCAATATTGGCAGTGTTCGCTTGAACTTCATTGTATATTTTAATTAGGTCGTCACTTAAGCGCTCTTTAAGCTCTCTCTCCTCTCTAAAGTCGTCAACCCATAGCGATAGTGCGATACCTAAAAAAACAGCTAAAAATTCAATGCCGCCTCTTGTTAAAATAGTTTTCATTTCAGTACAATTTATTTAATTACAAAATCTACTTTTACAGCTAAATGATCTGAGTATCCACCAAGTAGTTTATTTCCAGCCCAAAACCTAAATGGATAATTTTTATATTTTCCTTTCTGCTGCCTGTATTTCGGTAAATCAAGAATGTAGGCTGAGCTATCTGCAAGAGTAAAACCTTTTTTATCCAAAATGCTATTACTAACAATGATTTGATCATATAGATAATTAGTTCCTCTGTAAGTATACGTGCTCATACTACCATTATCTACCATAGCCATCATAAGGTTGGTTAAACCAGCAGATTCTAATAGTAACACATTATTATCATCAGGATCCTCATTAAAGTCTCCTAACAGAATGATATTAGGCTCAACTTCCACTTGATTTATTTTTTTAATCTCACTTAAAAGTAATTTTGAGGTAAAATTTCTTTTTGGAATAGATTTTTCTTTGCCCCCATAATTTGAAGGCCAATGGTTAACAAATATGTGAATTAAACTGAGGTTAAATTCTCCTTTAATGTAAAGAATATCTCTTGTTTTATCATCACCACCTAAAGCATTCCTAATCGGTTTACTAGAAAGTACTTTAAACTTTTTGGGATCATATAATAATGCATTATCTATTCCCCTTTCATCCGGAGATTCATAATGAATGATTTTATACTCTCTATTTTCAAATGCATTGTTTAAATCATTTAAAACATTTTCATTCTCAACTTCACATAGTCCTAATACATCGACATCTAAATCACTTAGAACCTCAGCAGAATTTTTAATCTTGAGATTATAAATTTCTTGAGTGACATTTTTTCTACCATTGAGGGCAAACTCTTCATCTCTTTTGTCTGGGTGATCAATTAAGTCAAAAAGGTTTTCTACATTCCAAAATCCTATAGAAAGATTTAAATGGGCAATTTCATTATTACAATTAAAAGAAAATAAAATAAAGATTAGTAGAAATATATTTTTCATTACTTTAGAAGTATCATCTTTTTACTGTAAATACTATTTTCAGTGTTTACTGAATAAATATATAATCCACCAGGCACAGGCTCATTTTCATTGTTTACTGAATTCCAAACTAGATTTTTATTTCCTTTACTCTGAGGGCCATTAAAAAGAGTTTTAACTAATTCTCCATTTACATTATGGACGGCCACATTTACATAACTATCATAGTTAAGAGTATATTTAATAGTCGTTGATGGATTAAAGGGATTAGGGTAATTCTGATAAAGTGTAAGTGACTCTGGAATCAGTTCAACTCTCGAGCTAAGAGAAGAATTATCGTTCCCTCTAAAAGAAAGTATCAACTCTTTAATATATATTACATCATCAGGACTAGAGGGATTGTAAGGAGTGATATTAAAGGACGTATCTATTTGTCCGTCAGTACCAATAAAGAAAATATCTCTTTGATTAGCCTCAAAATTAGACCATATTTCATAATTATTTGAGCTGCTGTCCTGCACCCAGGGCAAAACACGACTGTTGATCATACCTTCCAGAGAGTTAGTGTACTGATCTTTCCCAACACCAATAATTTTTACATCATATATATTTTCTGATACAAAATCTAGATGAATATCGTTTAAAAGACCGAACCGGGCTCTACAACTACCTCAGTATTCATGAAAAAAACCAATAACAACCATATCTCCGGCAAAATATGATGGCCCGATGAGTTCTTCATAGGAATCAGACAAAGGATTTATGTCTTTTAAAGAGAAATCATTTTGTCCAATGGCTAATGAAGAGAGAATAAATGCTAGTAAATAGTCCTTCAACTATAATATGAATATCTAAGACAGAGCAGTATAGTATGCTAAAATAGTTAAAATTGCAAAAATAACCATTGGAGGTATCGGAAGCTCTTCATCAAATCCTCTAATCTTTCCTGAGATTATAGCTGCATTAACAAAAATAAAGCCTGTACCAAGTGATAGAATGACGGTTTTAGCGTATTCTGGAGGCAAGTTTCTACAAAAAATTGCAACTAGACCCAAAGCTAATCCTAAGCCTCCATTAGCAGCTCTAAATAAAGCCGAAATACCTACAGCTTCGCTTGGAAGATTGTTCATTGTTTTTTCATTAACTACTTTTGGAATTGCTATAAAAATGACTCCAATTAAAGATAATACAGAGCCAATAATGGTTAATACTAGTTTTGTATCCATGTTAGTTCTCCTTAATTCCTAGCAATATACTACGCTCGATATCAACTTAATTACAACCAATATGATATGATCAACATTCAACGATATATCATATCGCATATAATTGGAAGATGATCTGAAATAACAGGAACGTCTATAACGTGGTAACTATCTATTATGTATCTCCCCTTTTTGCATGTATAAATGTAATCAAGTTGCCTTTGAGGATTTTGTGATGGAAACGTCTTATACTTACTGCTTTGATTAGAGCCATCACAAAACGTATTCATTGTTAAAATAGCATTACTTGAAGGCGTATCATTTAAATCTCCAGCTATAATTACATCATCTCCAAAATCCCCTCTATCTAGCCAAAATTTAATTTTTTCAATAGATTTTAATCTTTCTGCATCTTTTATCCTGTGATCTAAATGAGTAGACAAGAATACAGTTGGTTTGTCTTTATCCTTTAGTTTTACCCAGGCTACTAATGCGCCACGTTGCTCGCTATTACCCACTCTTGGTAGTTTTCTATTTTCCCAATGAATAATAGGGTATTTAGATAAAATTGCATTGCCATATTCGCCACCAAAAACATTTATATTCTTCCCAAAAACCGAAAACATTTTTGTCTTTGATGACAACGTGTCGGTTTCGTTCATATAATTCGATCTATTAGTGACATTGTCAACCTCTTGTAGAGCAACTAAATCTGGACTCCAATCATTAATTAATTTGGCTACTCTATCTAAATCTACTTTACCATCAGTGCCTCGTCCATGATGTATATTATAGCTCATAACTCTAATATTTTTGGCATGCAAAAAAGGTGTAGCTATTATAATAAATACTATGAATCGGGTAAAATAAATGAACATATATATATTAACGTGTTACTTTAAATAAATTATAAAAGTTAAATTAAAAATAGAGATAAATAATTTTATTTTAAAAGAATCATTTTACTTGTCTCAATGTCATTGTCAGTTTGAATTGAGTATATATACATACCTGTTGATACCTGTTGATCCAATTCATTTTTCGAATTCCAATTTACTGAGTGACGGCCTGCCTTTTGCCTAGAGCTAGTAAGTAGTTTTACTAACCTCCCATTCATATCATAAATACAAATCCTAACTTTACTATCTATACTCAATTCATAGCTTAATGTTGTAGCAGGATTAAATGGATTAGGATAGTTATTATATATCTTGATTGCAGATGGTGACTGCATAAAATCATCATGAGTATGAAGGATGCTTTCATTGAGTTCTTTTGACACAAAGCGATATAGATAAAGATGTCCAAATCCAACATACCAAATGTCTTTTCTGTTACTTATATACTCCAAATGATCCCATGTAAAATTTTCGTTCCACTGTAATATGTTTGGATGAGTTGTTAAATGGTAGATTCCCTCCTCATCAACTACGCTCTGAAATGTTGAATTAAGTTCATTGATATCATATGATCCCCAATAACTTGAATTTCCAAGCTCTATAGAAGCGCCTACGGGATTAAACTTATAGAGATCAGCATTCCAGTCCGTATAATAATTATCATCCCAATAAAATAATCTTGATATCAAATAATTTGCATTACTAGTCATAGTATCAATCTGAGAACTATATTGACCATATGGGGCTATCCATGCATAAACATATTCATTGACGCCAGACCTATTAAGCTCTAAAAGATTTAAATTATCTATGATATCTAACTTACTTCCAACTACCTCGCTTTCAATATCATAATACGGAACATATGGATGCGTCCTTGAATGAGAAACAATCTCAATTAAACCTAGATCTAGCTGCGTTTGTATATCATCCCAAGTAGATTGATACAAATTGGTAATAACAGCAACAGAGTACCAAAGATTGAGACTGCGAAAATTTTGACATGACTGAATGAAATTATCATTATTCCAATCAGCCCAATCATCGCCTGTGATAGTAACTGCAGCTTTTCTGTTATCATAGTATTTGCTTATTTTATTGAACGATGCATCTACTCTATTGTTATCACTATTAACTATTTGAATAAAAATTGAATCAGAAAAAGATGAGAAATAAGTAGAAACATAAGCAATATTTTCTGTGTAATCGAACCTTACAGCTTCAATGCCATTAAAAAAATCATCAGCGGTTTTTATATCGATCAAATTCCAATCCTGATAAGTCTGGTACTTCCTGTAGGCGTACAAATCGGTCGCATCTTGTGGAATGTGAAACTCATAGGTAATAGGATATGACAAACCATAATCAATATGGTCTTCTTCTCTCGAAATAATTAGAGTCTCATTATTAAAAGTAGTAATACTTAAAACATCAGCGTAGCAAAAACTAATGCATAAAATAAAAAAGAGAAATTTATCTATTTTATTAATGACGCTATAAAGAACAACTAAACCTAAATACTTAGGTCAAAGAGTTATTATTTTTTCTTTAAGGTCAGATTGATTGGTAATGCAACTAAAAGACCTGCAAAAGCTCCTACGACTGTAGATGTACCAGTTGTAAATGATATACAAGCTGATGGATCACAACCAGAAAAAGAAGCATAAGCAAACCCGAATAGGCTTCCAATGGCAGTTAATATTAAGGTTATTTTCATGATGATAATGTAGCAAAAATATGGTTTTAAGTAAAAATTATTTTTATAGAAATTATCTTATCATGGTAAACAGAGAATTGATGTTACAGCTTGAAAGATTTTACAACTTCACCTCTAATATTTTTTAACGATACGCTAATTGAATCTTGTAATTCATCTAACTGTACGACACCATAGTTTTCTCTTGTATATGTGCCTCCGATTCTTAACGGACCCGGTTCTTCAGAATTCGAGTAAGGCACATTTAGGCTACTTGAAGTCATTTCTGAGATAATTTTATTACCTTCCGTTTTTAATTGATACAATCCTCCTCTGTGTCGATCTCCAGAAAGTAAAACTGTGTGTTCTACATTTGAACTATTAATAAGATTGATGAGCTTTTGTCTTTCATAAGGAAGATTATTCCAACACTCCCAGCCATGACCGATAGCTAAAAACTGTATTGAGGAAATGATAAATCTATAATCTGTCGTTATAGTCATTTTCTGTGCTAGCCATTTCCACTGCTCATCACCAAGCATAGTAAGGGAACTATCAAGGAAAGGTATGTAGCGCTCCTTGCCAACAGCACCTTTATCATCTGATGGTTTTAAGTTATCTCTAAATGTCCGAGTATCAAGGAATAGTAATTGTATACTTTTACCTTTATAGTCTTTTATTATTTCGTGATAAAGCCCATCTCTTCTTCTTCTAGAATCGTTAGCTGAGACATCCCAGAAATCTAGAAAAAGCTCTTTTGATTTATCTTTTAAAGGATATTCTTTTCCACCATCACCCAATCCATAATCATTGTCATCCCAAATAGCCTCAATTGGAAAATCAAAATCTAATTTATTAAAGTTCTGTTTTTGTTTCTCATATGCTAATCTAAGTTCTTTTAGATTTTTTGACTTACTATTCCCATATACATTATCACCCATCATCAAAAAAAGATCAAAACCCTCAGCTTTGATAGTATTAAAGATGGGCATTTTTTTTTCCTGATTTAAGCAGGAAGCAAATCCAATTTTTAGACCATTGGAATTTGAAGAAGATGGATTTTTATCTAGCTGCTTATTTGATGAGCAACCTATAATTATTGCAATTGATATAGGGAATATCTTTTTAATTAGCAATTACAACTCCTAAGCGATATTAGCTTTATTTTAGCTGATATTTAAATTAATATGTATTGAATTTAAACTTGAATATCTAATAATTAACCATATATCATGGTATTAAAGTAATTTTTATTTAATTATAATTAATATTGAAACACAAAGGAGCTATTATGTTTTACAGAATTGGGAAAATAAAATGCAACCAAGGAAAAGCAGATGATGTTATAAATTACTTTAGAAGTAAAGAAGATTTTTTTGCTGATACGGACGGCATAGTGAGTTTAAGCTATTTTAAATCTGGGGAAAATGAAGTGTCTGGAATTGCTGTTTGGGAAAGTAAAGAAATATTAGAGCAAAATGCTGAAAGAGTGCAATCAGTTATGGGAGGTTTAATGGAATTTGTTAGCGCACCCCCTGAAATTGTTGAAGGAGATTTGGAATATCAATATAAAGGAAAATAACTTAGCATTGATTATTTGAGTCATTTACACAAAACCCCATAAAGATTTAATGGGGTTATGTGTAAATCATAGCCTTTTTTTACTCAGGCATTAATCCCAATTGTGACATCATTGTCATCATATTATAATATGCGGTGACCTTAAGCATTTTCCCATCTTTGAATTCGGCTACTTGACATCCCTGCATTTCTACAGATTTACCCGTAGCTGGTATTTTGGAACCATCAGGCATTTCCATATCACCCGTATTTACCCCAGTCATCTTTAGCTCCGTGACTACAGTATTACCAGATTCAATATGATTTAATGCTTCAACTTTCATTTCTGAAAATGTGGTTGTCCAATTTTCCATATCTGCTCTGTTTTCATCTATGCCTCTCATCACCATTCCAGTACCCATATCATGATGCACAGTATCATCATGTAGAAGAGTCATGGCTGTATCTACATCTCCGCTACCCATAGCATCAAAAAACTTATCAACTACTTTTGAGTTCATAATTAACGCTCCATTTTTAGTTCTAAAATAGGATAATAATTTAATCAAATTAACATTAAGATATAATAATTCCTTAATTATTGTTTATAAAAGATATAAGAATGATAAGATCAAAGACATTTGTTTCACCATCAAAATTCAGATCAGAATAATATGAATTAAAACTAGAACTATCATTATAAATGATTGCTGAAGCAACATGCGAAACATCTAAAAAGTTCACCAACCCATCATTATTAATATCTCCCAATTGAAATGGATATTTAACATTAAACAAAAAAGAGTAGGCATCTTCTTTGATTATATCAAAGTATTCATTTGGCCCATTAGACCATGTACCATTTGAAGTACCCCAATATTCGTGGGGTAAGTTTGGTTCTCCGTAAAAATCATTTTGAATATTTAAAGTGTTAAGTCTCTCATTAATAAGATTAGAGCCATATACTACAGGTAGGAATAAATCAATTGTAAACGGGAACCCAGAATTAAATGGCACTACTGCATCGGACGAGCCGTGGAACATTATTAAAGGTATGGTATTATTTTCATTTATCCAGTTCAGATCGCCAATAGCTCCCCAACAGCTAACTAATGCATTTGGATAACTGTAGTGATCGAAAACATTTCCCTCACAATCTATACACCCTAAATCTGGGTCACCACCAGACCCATATGTAGACATAGGTCTTTCATCCTCTTCCATATACGTTAAATGCAAACCTATAAATGAACCCGCACTAGAACCCCAGACATAAATGTTATCATAATCAATGCCAAATTCTTCATGATGCTCACGAAAATACCTTATAGCAGCGCTAGCATCCTGAACACCGCGATAAACAGCCCTCTCTGCACTGTAACTACTTAAAACGTTAAGTCCCAATCGGTAAGTTAAACTGGCCGCTACATAGCCCATTTTTGCAGATGATATTGATAAAGCTACCATATCATCAACTTCATTATTACCAGTGAAAAAAGCTCCTGGATGCAGAAAAATAATTACTGGCCTATTTGTTGCGGTATCTCCCTCAGCTTCATAAATATCCATAGTAAGGTCTATATCATATGTATTCCATTCGAACCCAAAAATAAATGGCAAATCTGGAGCATTGCCGTATACAACATTTTCTGTTTTTATATAATTATCAAATATTTCATTTTTGTAACGCATTTGCGAGTACAAAATGGAAGATAATAGTAAAATAATAAACGATATTAGTAAGCAATACTTTTGTCTAATAAATGTCAACACTTTATGAAATTAACATTCTACGGGGGGATTAATATCTTTTAAAAATGGTTTTAGCATTACTATTTGTAAGGTCTCTAATCGAAAAAGCAGTTGTCTTTGATGGGCAAAGATAAAAACGCTTCAATTGCTATAAATGAAAACATTAAATGAGTTCTTTTAGGATTAGCATCACACCATTCTTTGATAACTCCTATGAGCTCCTCTGGTGTCATTTCGCAAGTTCTTATATACGTATTCAAATCCTTAATGGCTGATGAGTTTTTGGGTATAATATTTTGCTTTATCAATTTAGCAAGCGTGATTTGATTTCCTTCACCTAATCCAAAGATTTTAGATTCATAATAACTCTTCCAATAATAATCCTTTTTAGAGAGTTTTTCTTTAGTTTTTTCAAAAGGATAATGATTCAAGAAGTCATTTGCAGTGCCTAAATCATGAGCAAAGGATAAACTAAAAAAAAGAATGCAAATGACGAATTTCACAACTAGTAACGACCAATAATTTTAAAATTACTTAATGATAGACCAGGCTTTATTTTTGATGGATATCCTTGATCTAAAATAAAATCCTTTAATTTACCTTGCTGAATAATAGCGTATCCAAAAGCTGATGGTTTTTTAAAAGGATGTCCTTGATCTAAAATAAAGTCATTTATGTGCCCAACCTGTACAAATTCTTGGTTTGAATTCATAGATATACCATTTTTATATGACAATCGATTTTTTAAAGCATCTTGTCCAAAACATAAATCTATTAGAATGACTACAAATAAAAACTTCTTCACTTGAGCTGCCTTAAAAAATAGTTTTTTATATTCTTATCATTCTCATTTTTAGTTTTAATAACATTTTCATTTAAATACAAAATTTGAATTAAATAATCACTCGGCCACTCATAGATGCGCGAAAATATTTCATATGATTGCCTAGGTTCTAAACTATCTTTACGAAATGAGGTATTGCTATCGCCTATTTTGTAATATGAATCTTCATACTTAGAATCATAATAGATTGAATTTTGTATTTGACTTTCAGGTTCAATAATTACAGCTCCAAATAAAACTTCTGCAAACAAAATGTAGAAATATTTTTTCACTACTTTAGGAGGATCATTCTTTTCGTTTCTCTAAAGCCATCAGTTTGAATGGTATAAAAATATAATCCTGCGGACACAGGACTATTCATTTCATTTTTAGCATTCCATTGAATTGTTTTAAATCCTGAATTTTGAATACCATTCACAAGCGTCCTTACTTTTCTTCCCATCATATCATAAACAGAAATATTAACCATGCTAATATTTGGTAGGTCATATTGTATCGAAGTTGAAGGGTTAAATGGGTTCGGATAATTTTGATGAAGAGCAAAATTGATTGGTATTTGATTTCCACTTAATAATCCAGGATTTGAAACATTTAGAAACTCAAAAGTATTTGTATTGATTTGAGACGCTTGATAAATCTCCTTAGTAAATTTATCTTGAATAATCGCAATAATCTTAATTTGATTATTATCCCATGGTTTATCGTGAAAATCAAAGGTGCTATTGTAAGTATAATCCAATATCCCTTCCTGCTCAAACATCGGGTCAGTCTTCCAAACTCTTACAACATTATTTGCAAAATCTATGGAATCTCCAATACCCTGATATGCCCAACTTGTAGATATACTATCCTCAACTATAAATATGTGTAAATCGCGATCATTATTAGTGAAAGGATACTCATTTAAAACATTCACTGAGTAAGATATTGTAGAACCATTTTTCGAACCACTAATTGAAAGATTATAATCAGATTTCATGCCTCTTAAGTTTTGAAAAACACTATCGTACCTACCATAATTATCCCATTCTACATCCGCGCCCACTATGATATCAGTACCGTTGAAGATCTCTGAAGGAAAAGAAGCAATATCGTAGAGACTACCTCTGACACTTGTGCAAGTGCTATCGCC
>CEUH01028575.1_pt1 | contig 11839 bp, 14 predicted proteins | sample 356461 | NCBI WGS metagenome assembly CEUH01 (sample SAMEA2623275, study PRJEB7988) | marine metagenome | isolation source: saline water (ENVO:00002010), including
TTGAGCAGTGATGATTCATATCTTGTGGAAAATGCAGCGGTGGCACTTCAGCAACTCCGCTGCGCTGATCCACTGGTTCATCAAAAACTGAGGGATCTGCTGGCCGATCCTGCCCAGAACCGTCGCGTCCTGATTCAAAGCCTGGCGGGGCTGGGTGTGCTGGAGGCGATGCCGGAGATTCAGGCACTTCGTTCCGCGGAGGACCCCGGTGTTCGCGGTGCCGCGATCAGTGCTTCCGTTCAGCTGGGGGGAGGGCGTGATCAGCTGATGGATCTTGCGGAACAGATGCTGTTGCCCAATCAGATGGACCGTCAGTCGGCCATTCAGGATGCGATCAATGCCGGTGGGCATGAGTTGCTGGCCGCAGTTCTGCGTTCTCCTGTTTCACCGGTGTTCCGCATGCGAGCGGTGCGAGCGCTGTGGCCGGAAGGGGTTACCGCGCTGCATGGTCTGAATCTGATTTCCGTTCTCGATGGACTGATTGAAGACAGCCCCGCGTCGCTTCAGCTGGTGCATGCCTACGACCAGGAGCCAACGGATGCGTTTCTGGTGCAGGAGTTTTTTGGTACGGATTTCAGTCGCAGTTATCTGGCACTGCAAACGCTCCAGCAGCGCACCGCCGCTGAGCTTTGGCCTCTGTTGCTGAGGCGGTGGCAGGAGGAGGCCCACAACGATTACGGGGCTCATTATTTTTTTGTGCGCCTTTTCGGGGCTCTTCGGGATTGGCCAGCTGAAGCTCTGCCGCAGATCCAATCAATCCTCGAGGAGGCGATCGTCACCCGCCGGCCCCAGTTCACGAAATCGAAACCTGCAGCGGTGCTGGCGATGGGATCACTCGGCGAACGTCACCTGTCTTTGAGCTGGTTGGATTCTCACCAGACCAGCTTCTGGGAAGTTCGCTATGCCGCCCTGATGTTGGCGTCGAAGGAACAGGCCGAACAAGCTTCAGAGGATCCCGACCCCTTTGTTGCGGCGAAAGCACGAGCCGTTGTTGCAGCCGCTCCTTGAGTTTCGCCAACCCAAAAAAAAGGGACGGATGAACCGCCCCGAAGCATATGAACCTTCGGCTGATAATCAGGCGAGGGAGTTGATCACGTAGTCCAGAGCAGCGTTGTACTCGGTCAGAGCCTGGGGGCTCAGGTCGCGGGGTGCGCAACCGTCGTTACGCATCTGGGTGAAACCAGCCACGTAGGTACCGGGGTCGATGCTGAGAGCCTTGTAGACCTCACGCTGACCGTTGATGGCGAGTTCATCCAGAGGGCCTGTGCCGCCGACAACCAGGGAGTAGTTGATCAGACGCAGGTAGTGGACGAAGTCGCGCTTGCACTTCTCCTTGCCTTCGGTGGCGCACTGGCGGGGCTGACGGCCGGTGGCACCGTTGGGGTACTGGGTGTAGACAGCATCGACAGCACGCTGAGCGATGGCGTCGTAGTTCTGAGCGATCTTCTCAGCAGCCTCGAGACGGGCAGCTGCACGCTGCAGGGAACCCTGCACAGACTCCAGATCGGAGCTGGTGGGGAAACGGGAACCGCTGTCAGCGGCGCCGATGACGGTGGTGAGAACGGACTTCATTGATTTAGAAGAAGGGTGTGCTTGAAAATCTCAGGAGCTTCAGCTGATGGCGCTGATCACCATGTCGAAGTAGGACGCAGCCTCGGAGGAGAGTGCGTTGCAGTCGCCTTCGGTTACAGGCATCTTGCGCTTCTCACCAGTCGTGTTGTTGGTGTTGGTGATGTGCGCACAGGCGGAGGCCTTCATGATGGCCACGGCGCGGGCAGCTGAGCCGGAGGGCACACCCAGAGCGGCGTAGGTCTCACGCAGGCCATTCAGGCAACGGTCCTGCAGGACGGAAGCGTCGCCGGCCAGCAGGGCGTAGGAGACGTAGCGCATGATGATCTCGGCATCACGCAGGCAAGCAGCCATCTTGCGGTTGGTGTACACACCACCGTTCGGAGCGGTCAGGCCGGTGTTCTCGCAACAGATGCCTGCCACGGAGTCGGACACCACGCAGGAAGCGTTTGCAGTGATGGCGTTCACGGCGTCCAGACGCTTGTTGCCTTCGGCGATGAAAGCCTTGAGGTCATTCAGCTGTGCGCCGCCGATGAAGCTGCCGCTTGTGTCAGCGGAGACAGCCTGCCTAGAGAATGCGTCGAGCATAATCAAATGCTATTTAAGAGGGGGCTTGATGCGATGCATCACCCCGGGACCGTAAGCCGATGTGAAGGGTCTGCGGGCAATGGCTTCAGGCTTCTCAATACAAGTTTGCAGAGTGGAGATAAAGCAAATCTAAAGACCCGATGTTGTTCTGAGTTGCTGAAGGAATTCGGCGGCCCGCTGGCAGCTCCATTGCAGCGGTTGCCAGGGATTGGAGCGGGCAAGCTCGCTCAGAAGTTCGATCTGATCGTGCAGCTTGAGCCGCACACAGCTCCAGGCGGCGGCAACACGGGATTTCGCATACTGCGGCGCAGATTCAGCCAGTGCCGCCCGAACCAGGTCACTTCGTTCATGAAGGTCGAGCAGGCCTGTGCAGCTGGCAAGCAGGTAGTGAACGCCGTAATCACTTCCGAGGCTGTCTCTGAGACTGTCGATCTGCTCCAGCTGCTGAGCACGGGGCAGACCCATCAGAGCCTTGGCCGCCGCGTACTGGCGTGCTTCGTCCCGGTGCTGCAGTCCATCACGGATGGCCTGGGGGCTCGGTTCCGTCGTCGGGACGATCTCGAGATCCAGCCGCCTGGGGTCGTCCTGGAGAAGCTGTTCAATCAGTGCTGTGGTTTCGGGCTTGATGGATCCATCGGCATTCGTCGCCATCTGAAAAGCGCTCTTGGCTCGCAGGGGCATCGACACAGGACATCGAATGAGCCCTGACAGCCCCTCCACCCTGCCGGCATCGCCCAGATCGATGACGGCCGCGCGGCGACGGCCGGGGTTTTCATCGCGCAGTTGCCGCATCAGTGGTGTCAACCCTTGGCGATCACCCTCCACGCGAACGGCATGGGCATGGGCTGCTCCTGCCACAAGCGGATTGTCGTCCTGCCGGCATTGATCAATCACCCCTCCCTGGTCATGGATTCCCAGGCGAGTGAATGCCTGGACGATGGCCCTGCGTTGGTTGTCTGGACCGTTCAGAGCCTGGGTCAGGGCTGTGACCCGTTGAGGGTCCAGAGGGCTGCCAATCCGAGCAATCGCATCGGCTGCGTTCACCACGGTGGGCTCATCCTCAGCCTGCAGTGCCTGGATCAGCACCGGCAGTGCCTTGGGATCTTTGCGGCGTCCCAAAGCCTCCAGAGCTTTGCGCCGGGTAATCCGTTCATAGAGGTTGTCGGTGGTGTTGCTGCCCGCCTCGATCAAGCGGTCCAGGGAGGCTGCTGATGTGCAGGCACCCAGCCGAGTCGCCGCCAGGTATTTGGTCCCAGGATTGTCCAATTCCGCAGGATCGCTGCGCAATGCCCTCATGGCAGCCTCTTCACTCATCCCCGAGAAAAGAGTGTCGAAGCGTTCAGCCATTGCTGATCAGAAATGCAATACGTGGTGGTGATGATTGATTGGCTCTAGATTCATCCACCTTCCGAAAGTTAAGCCAGATGGAAGTCATCGATGCGGCCGCCGTTGAAATCCGTCGCTTTGTTGACTTGCACCAGACCGGCGACGAGCTGAATCGCGTCAGCACACTCGACGAGCTGAAGCAGGTGCTTCGCCAGGCCGACAGCCCGCTTGAGGCTGCCCTGATTCCTCTGGAGCAGGCAACCCGCACACCGAAGATTCTGGTTGACTCAGGTGAAACAACGGCTGGCATCGCCTGGCGAACGCTTCAATGTCCCGGTGGCCCTTTAGTGCTTCAGATGATCTGCGACAAGGTCAACTTCGCCCTCTGGGTTCAGGGGTGCTGATCGATGGCCTCTGCTGATCTGGAACGCTTCGTTCAATCCGTTGTGGATGACCACGGGCTGGCGACGGGCATCAAGACCCTCGGGAGCCATTACGACGTGGTCGCCTACGCCAATATCCGCGGTTTTGCCATCACGCTGGCCGAGTGGGGGCGTTATGTCGCCATGGATAGTCTTCAGGCCAGTGACGATGCCATCGTCCTGGCGCTGCGTGCTGATCCCTCTCACTGGAGCTGGGCATTCAGGCAGGTCTCGCGATGGCGCGTGCTGTTGATGGATGGTGCTGGTCAGGATGGCCTGCTGGGGCCAGCCGACTTTGCGGTTTCCAAGGCGGTGGATCAGTCCTCCGAGCCTGTCAAGCTCACCGATGAGCAGATGGACGCGGCTCTGGCTGGTTTCATTGCATCGGTTCGTCATCAACCCGATCTCAAGGAGCGAGTCAAATCGGCTCGCAATCAGGATGAGGTGATCGCCCTTGCGGCGGAGCAGGGATTCACCATCGATTCACTCACACTCCTGCGAAGCTGGAGCACGGTGAAGGATTTCAGCAAACCCACCTGGTTCGGCTGGTTTGACGACTGATCTGTTTCAGCTGATTTCGGCGTATCTGGTGCGTTTGTTGCCTCGCTTGGCCCAGTAGGTCACCAGGTCTTCGCCGCCCGGACGGGGTACAGCGGCTGTTGCACGCAGGATTTTGAAGGTGCGACGCGGGCCCATCGGCCAGTTGCCTGCAGCGGCAACCTTGCGGACGCGGCCGCCCAACTGTTCGATGCAGCGCTCGAATTTCTCCAGATGGGTCTGATCAACGGTTTCGAAGATGAAATCAGTCCCCTCACAGATCAGATGCTGAGATCGGATCCAGGCCTTGAGCTGCTTTTGTGATTCGGAGGTGGCCATGGATTGGGATTCAGCGTTGCAGCTGCTTCACCAGCGCAGCCAGTTCAGGCTGAGATCGTCCCCGAGGTGGCTGATGCGCTTGAAGCGCAACGGACCATGTTCGGAGCCCCAACGCTGTTCGTCACTGTCTGGATCGAACCCACGATCGCGGCTGATCCAGTCGGTGGCATTCACATCCACTTCGCTCACCAGGTAGGTCAATTGCCCATCTCGCGGAACCAGGCAGTTCTTGCCGGGTTCCACTTCCCCCAGGTATCGGCCTGGCTCGACTTCTCTGAAATGCATGCCGCATCCACAACGTGGTTTCAGTGATTCCGGTTTGAGACTGTTCAGCAGTTCAGGACGCAGACCGGATCCGGCCAGGCGAATGGCGTCGGTATAGCCGTAGTTCTCGACGATGAAAACATCGTTTTGCATGGGCAACAGACGATGCACTCCCTGGCGGTAAGGACGCCAAGGATCGTGGTCGTAACTCTGCTCGGAATAGAAACCCGGACCTTTGAGAACCTCCCACGGCAATGGCCGGAAGAAGATGTTGATATGGGCGAAATCCTTTGGATTGTCCTGCGCCTGTGCACGGTTGCTGTAGTGACCAGCCAGCGTTCTGGCGAATTTCAACAGGGAGTCCATGGCTGTTGAGGATGTGGACTGATCCATGAAACTCAACTGCTGAGGCGGCGCACTTCCGAGGCGAAGGATGTCTGAAGAACGCCGGATCCAGCAGAGGTTCTGAGAACCGAAGAACGGCAGCGAACATGTTCGGAGACGAACCAGATTCTCTCTTCGGCGATGGATTGTTCGTACTGGGTGGTGAGAACGAAGGTGCCGTCGCCCAGGAAGAGGTATTCCGATTCCGCCGGAGCTGCTTCCGCGTAGCCAACGCTGCGCAGAAGGTGGCCGCGCTCGTCGTTAACCGGCACTGGAACGATCAGACAGGATCCAGAGGAAACCGCATCGGGATCATCTGGTTCCCAGTCGCTCTCCGCGGACCAGGTCATGCGGAATGGAGCCTGGACCGCGGACGTTTCCACATTCAGACTGGACGATGTTATGAGGTTCTCAATATCAGCATCATTGTTTTCAGCAGGAGTGATCTGAACTTCACTCAGAACATCTTCAAACTGTTGAAAAGCGAGGGAGTGACCTGATCGCATGGATCGCCACTTTCCCTCGCTTTGAGCAACAAATTGCTCAATATTCATTTCGAGCTGTTGTTTGAATCAGATTTCAGTTCGGGACGGCTGTTCTGCACCATGTTCACCATTGAGTCGATCATCATCGACATGGCAATGGGAACCGAGGAAACAGAAGTCTGAAAGCCCTGATTCGATCCCTGTTCGTGATGGTTGGGTTGACGAAGAATGGGCATGATTCAAATTTTTTGGTCTCAGAACAGGGTCGTGCTGAGTGAACCAGTGAGATGGAGCTGTTGTGTGGATCAATGATGACCCACTGATCCGGCCCGAGGGGCCGGATCAGTACAAGATTTAAGCGTTCGCAATAGAGAGGATGCTTCCTCCCTGGGATTGGATGCTCTGAATGGTCCTTGAGAGGGATCCGTAGCTGACGACAGATCTCTGCGATGAACGACGCACCGCGCCCAGTTGGATCCGTGATGTCCACAGGATTGTGAACATGTTGCCGCCGCCAACCACCTTTCTCGCTCCAGCCACTGTCGGATTGGAGTTTGAGGCCAGGCTGGTCTGCAGTGCGGAGGCCTGGTCTGCATCAAAGCCGGCGAAACCAGTATTGAGAGCCTGGGTTCGCTGGTAGGCCACGGTGCTTTCTCCCACCACGCTTGTGGCGGTGCGGGAATAAGGAACCGTGTCGATGCCGAAGTTGTTCAGGTATTCGTCGCTGTAGGTGTAACTGGCGATTTCCGCCTCAAAGCCCTCATCAGCAAGACGACGAACGTGTTCGCTGATTTCAGCCTGATTGCGGGGAGGGCGGCCCAGCAGGTGTTTGAAGTTCAGCTCAACGAACCGGTAGGGGCTGTTTGATTCCAGGTAGAGGCGTCGATACGTCTCGGATTGCGCCAAGGCTGTCACCAGACCCTGCACTGTGAGATCTCCGTTGTTGAACAACGCTTCGATTGAAGGCTGAACGTCGAGCTCCATCATGTAGCGATTGCCGAAAACCTGGCGATAGGCGGCAAGGATGATGTCTCGTGCCTGGCTGCGGTCCTGGTTGGCGGGGCTGGTCAGTGTGGCGGTGGTCATGGGTTGAGGGGAATTCATTTGGGAGGGTCGCCATCGCAGCAAGGGAGTGGATGACAACCCGTTTGGTCAGTGAATGAAGCTCGTGTCGAAACGACCGGCGATCACATCACCTCGGTGATGGAGACGATCCGTCCGCCGCGGGCATGGATGTACTTCATCTGGCTGCTCATGTCCTTGCCTGACACGAGGTAACTGGCATTGGGTGTCCGTTGACGGCCGCCGCGGGACTGCGCCTGCACCACGATGCGGAAGCGCTTGGTGGTGGCTGAGGGTGAGCCAGCCACGGCGCCGTTGCGGTTCGTGCGGGTTGTGGTGGTGCGCCATCCGCTGGGCACGGTGTTGGTGGCCACTGAGGTCACCAGTGAAGAGCTGTTCAGCACGGCATCGCTGGCGGCGTAGCCCTCGGCCAGGGATAGATGACGGTTGAAAGCCAGTTGGGAGCGTCCCTGCTCGCTCAGGATCCGCATGTAGGGAACAGTGTCCTCTCCAAAAGTGGACTGGTATTCAGCGCTGTCGAGGTAGCTGTTGATTTCGGCCTCGTAGCCGTCGTTTGCCAGGATCTGAATGTGCTCGCTGAGTTCAGCCTGGGATTTCGGAGCACGGCCCAGAAGATGCTTGAAGTTCAGCTCGACAAAGCGGTAGGGCGCATTGGTTTCAAAGAAGCGGCGGCTGTATTCCGGAGAGAGCGCGATGGCGCGCACCAGTTCTCTCGTGCTGAGGTAACCCTCCGCAAACTTGCTCTCGGCGGACATGGCCCGCTCCGATTCCATCAGATGGGGGTTGCCCATGACCTGTCGGTAGGTCGCACGGATGAGGCCATTGATGGTGTCGGCGCTGTCTCCAGGGACGCGTTCAAAAATTTCCTGAACGCGCTGGCCAAGGCCGAATCCCACGTAGGAGTCGTTGCGGATCGGTGTTGAATCGCCGCCGTCACTGCTGGTGCGTTTTTTGGGCGCCAGAGACAACCGCGCTCCATAGCTGCTGCTGGAGCTGGCGATGGGCTTGGAGCCGGAGGGAGACTGGATGTAGGACGTCGTTCCTCGGGCCAGGGCATAGCTCAGCTGGCTCTTGCTGCCGACAGCGCTGTCGCTGATGGCAAATCCCCTCTCAAGGGCTGCCATGTTGGCGAAGCTGCTGTTCGGTGTCCCTGCCGCTGAGGTGAAGGAGCGCGTGTAGGGGACCACATCGTCGCCGAACACCTCGCAGTATTCAGCTCCATCAACGATGAAATCGATCACCGCATCGTGGCCACCGCCGGCCAGAAGAGTGATGTGGGCGGACATTTCCGCCTGGTTGGCAGGAGGGCGTCCAAGCAGGTGCTTCAGGTTCAGCTCAATTCCCCGCTGAGGGGCTACACCTTCAAAGAAGCGAGCTCGGTAGAAGCTGGTTTTGGCAAGGCCGCGCACGAAGTCGCGGACGTTCAGCTCTCCATTGCAGAACTGCGCTTCCAGCTCAACGGAACGCTCGTTGTCCATGACATGGGCGTTTCCATACACCTGTCGATAGGCAGCACTGATGGCAGTTGCCAGGGCTGCGGGGTCGTCGGGTGCATAGCGTTGAGCCGTGACGCCATGGGGGCAATCCTCATGATTGCGTGGACCGATGGCGATCTTCATCGTCGAGCAGGACTGACGCAGAAATTCGCCGTTGCTCAGAGCCGGCTTGCTTGCAGCATTGCGGTTTCTGCTGAAAGAGACGGGGCCATCATTCAGAGAGGCGGCTCCAAAACTTTGGGAGGCAGACATGGTGTGAAGGGTGAGGGGAAAAGAGGGGTTCCCGAATGGGGAGGTGCAATGGCGGGGGTGACCTCATGCGCAAGGGTCACTCAGCCCGCCTCGGGGATTGAGCCTGGAAGCCTCAGTTCACGGGCGTGATGCTGGAGATCTTCCCTCCTTCAGCGTGGATGCGTTTGAACTGTTCAGAGAGCTTGTCGAAGGGAACGAAGTACACCCTGTTTGAGCGGGTGTAGCGAGAGATCCTCCTGACGTTGTTGGCGCTGTAGGCGGTGACTTCGACTCGATAGGTTTTGCCTTGTTCACCGGCGCCCACCCCATGTCGGGTTGGTGCGTCCTGCAGGTTCTTGGACGGGCGGAAGCTCCAGCCGCCAGGCTCGGTTGAGGAGGGTGCCACCACAGGCATCGGGCGGTTCTGGTAGGCATTGCCTCCGAGCTTGCTCTCGATTCCGGAGAGATCGCCTTTCAGGCTGCTGCTGCTGTTGCCCCGCAGCAGCTGGAAGCTCCAGGTGAATTCCTGAAGGGTCTTGCAGGACTCGGTTTTCCAGCCCCGCTGGAAGGGCACGGTCCATTCACCGAAGTTGTCCTGGTAGTCGCTGCAGTCGAGGAAGCTGTCGATATCAGCGTCGTAACCGTGGCTGTCCAGCCTTTCCGAGTGGGCCCGCATTTCATTGAAATCAACCGGCGCGCGGCCAAGGAAATGACGAAACGCCAGTTCGATGTAGCGGTAGCGGGAGCAGGCGTCGAAGAAGCGCTCGCGGTAGAGGTCACTCTTGGCGATGCGGCGCACCAATTCCCGAACGCTGATCTCTCCAAGCTTGAACTGCGATTCAGCCACGAGCTGGCGCTCGCTCTCCATGACGTAGGCGTTCCCGAGAACCTGCTTGTAGACCGCGCGGATGATCTGCTCCTTTCTGGCGTCGTCATCGCCGGGAATCAGCTCTAGAGGTGCTTCGCTCTCCTGGGAGAAACGTTCGACCCCGAGAAGCGAGGCAGGACCGAAAGGCATGGACAAGCTGTCGTGTTCGCCTGGCCATGCTCATTCAGAACTTCTTCCATGAATCGGCTTCTTTATAAACCTCAATCAAATATGTCCAAGTGTTGCGTGACGTGACGCTTTTGATCAGTCAGGCGGACGGGACGAGCTGATCAAACTTTGTTCAGGACTGGCTTTCGAGGCTGTCGCGGGTGGTGCTCCTGGTCACGGGATTCCAGCAGTCGAGTTCATCAAAAGGGCGGGCCAACAGCGCGTCGCGCTGGCTCCCGAGGCCCGCGGCCATCGAGAAGTCAGCACCTTTGATGGATTCAGCGCCGTCGAGGCTGGCTTCGCTGAGGTCGGCGCCGCGGAAGTCGGCCTGATCAAGCTGGCAGCCGCCAAACCGGGTGCCCCGGCACATGGCACCGCGCAGAACCGCATGTCTCAGATCGGAGCCCACCAATCGCACGCCATCCAGCAGGGAACCACTGAGGTCGGCACCACTGAGATAGGCACCCATCAACACAGCTCCACGCAGGTCCATTCCGCGGAGATCGGTGTTGTTCAGGAACACACCGCTCAACTTCGCCTTGGGACCCACAGCCCCGCTGGCCGTCAGATCGAACCCCTCCGGCACCTTCGTCGCTGCATCAAATAAAGCCAGGCGTAAATCGGCGCCCTCCATGAAGCACGAGGAGAGATCCGCTCCACGCAGGTCGCTTCGGCAGAGATTGGCTCCCCGAAGGTCAAGGTTGTTCAGGTTGATGCCGTGCCAATCGGCTCCACGAGCATCCACAGGGGTGCTGAGGCTGTCGTGTGGTCTTGCCAGCTCAGGGGGCTGCCAGAGATCGAGGTTGAGTGAGGTGGATGTGGCCGTCAACGGATCAGCTGCGCAGCATCGAGAGGGCGATCGTAAGGAGCACCCGCACGATTTCGATGCTGCCCACGACCGTCAGACCAAGCCATAACTTCAGTGCGAAGGCTGGAACCTGTCCGTTCTCCCAGGCATTGGATGTCTCCAGGGTTGAAACCGCACTCTGTGGGCTGGGGGCTCTCTCCTGAAGGGAATCCCGCCAGTCGTCTCCATAACGAGGGAACTGTTGATAGATCGGGGTTTCACCAATGGCCCGTCCCGGAAGGACGCGGGAGCGCTGTTCCGGAACCTGGTCGTATCCGAAGCAGTTCATGTATTCACTGCTGTCCAGAATGGCGTCAATGAAGCTGGTGAAACCGTTCTCGGCGATCACGATCGACCAGGCCCGCCGCTCGGCGTCTCCATGCACGGGCCTGCCGAGAACACGACCCACCACCTGATCCACCATCCGATAGTTCGTGCTGACTTGGTAGTAGCCCTGCTGGAATCGTTCGGACAGCAGCAGTCCCCGGATGAAATCACGAACGGTGATGTTTCCGCTGCGTAACTGAGATTCCAAAAACGGGTCCCGATCGCAGCTCATGGCGTGAAAGAACACCTGTCGGTAGGCCTGTTCGATCACGGTGTCCATGGTGGACCGAGCGCTGTCATCTCCTGCGGCTGATGATCCGTAGTTCTGGAGTTGAACGGTGCTGCTGTCGCCTGCCAGGTTGCTGACGCGTCCGTTCTGAGTGGTCAGGGAATACCCAAGCAGAGGGATGGCCATGGAAGAGCCGTAAGCACAAATACTGATGTAGATCCTCTCTTGCCTGATTCGATTCTGTTGGAGGACGTATCAGCTCTTAACTGCAGTTTTGTTGAGCTCGCCCCTGAGATGACTGAAAGCTGCAGTAATCAAAGCTTGATCGTCAGCATTGCTGACGTCCGACAACGTGAGAATTTCCAGCTCTCGCAAGGCAATGTTCAGCCCCACCAAGGGCACATTCATCAATCGGTAAAGCTCTCTCAGGGCTGCCATGCCTTTTGGATCGGTGAAGCAACTCCTGCCACAGGCATAGGCGTAGATGATCACCCGCTGAAATTGCCAGCAATCTCTCCAGCAGGCCTCCGCACGCTCCGCTGGATGCAAGGCACCCCCCTCCTGCACCAGGCCAGGCTGCTCGTTCAAGAGAATTGCCCGCGCCTTGTCGACGAGGTCATGGGCGCGTCTCTGAAGCTGTTCGGCGACCTGTTCACTGCGGCCCGTCGCTGCGCAG
>CEUH01007886.1_pt1 | contig 11817 bp, 2 predicted proteins | sample 356461 | NCBI WGS metagenome assembly CEUH01 (sample SAMEA2623275, study PRJEB7988) | marine metagenome | isolation source: saline water (ENVO:00002010), including
TGATCTACAAAAAACTGTAATTGCTGATTACAATTATTATTGTCTGTTACATTTAATATATAATATCCTGATTCTAAATTATAAATATCTTCAGAGCTAGAGTAGAAATTATTTGGACCTGACCAATTATAATTATATGGTGGATTACCGGTTCCTTGTGATATTTGCACCTCAATAGAACCTGTAAAATCACCGTGACATTTTATATCAACAATGCTATAGGAAATTTCCATCGAATCATTTTGTAAGATCTCTACAGAATCAATATACTTACAGTTATTTATGTCGGTGACTGTATACGAATGAAATCCAGCCCACATTGAATTTGTATCAGTAATTCCCCAATCCAATACATAAGGAGGAGTACCTCCGTTTATTTGTAAGCTTACTGTTCCAGTACTATCACCATAACATAATATAGATGAAATATTTGATACAGCTGCTAGCTGCTGAGGTGATGTAATAATTATGTCTCTAGAAATTGTACAATTAGTTGAATCTGTAATATTCACAGTATATACTGCTGAAGACAAATTTGTTATATCTTGAGTTGTAGAACCATTACTCCAATTATATGTAAACGGAGGATTTCCACCGTTAACTTCTAAATCAACACTTCCATCTGAACCACCATAACAACTAACATTTGTTATTAATCTAGTAGTATCGAATAGGTACAAAGAAACGTTAAATGTATCCGATATAATACAATTATTTTCATCAACAACATTCAAAATATAGTCTCCATTTAATAAGTTTGAGTTTATTGAGTTATTTGTTCCATTGCTCCAGATATATGTATAATTTGGTGTTCCTCCAAACACTGATACTTGAATTTCACCGTCAAAATATCCTTCACAACTTTCATTGATGATAATTGCATTTAAATCCAAAACACTTGGTTCTGATATAAGGATACTCAATTGTGTGGGACAATTTGAGTCATCATTTACAATTACAGAATAGTTTCCAGGCGATAAATTAAAGATTTGTGAATTATTAGAATTGAATCCGTTAGGCCCAGTCCATAAAAATGTCGGACTATTAGAATTCTGGGCTAAAATTACAATATTACCGTCGCTACTTCCATTACAACTAATATGATTAATAAAAGTATCTAATAAAATTATATTACCTATATTTATGGACTCAGTAATCTGGATTTGACAACTATTAGAATCAGTAATTACTAAGTTATAGTTACCAGCTGCCAAATTAGATATATTTAGTGTTGATGAACTATAGCCATTAGGACCTATCCAATCATAAGTATAAATAGAATTTGGTAGTATTGTTACATCAATTGAACCATCTTCGTCTCCATAACAGGTCTCATTTGAAACAATTACGTTTGTCTGAATTTCTGAGGGTTGATTCACTAATATTGGAGAATTATTTACAGTCGGTGAACAACCATTCGCATCAATAATACTATAGTTGTAAATTCCTGATATTAAACTAAATGCATCTTCTGAGATATTAAAATATCCATTTAAACTATTCCATATTGTAGTATAATTACCTGCACCCCCATTTATTGTTAAATTAATACTTCCATCATTAAGTCCAAAACAGCTTACATCATTGGTTATATGAGTGACAAAAATATCTGAAGGTTCAGTAATTATATAATTAGCTGTTGGACCTAAACATCCAATACTGTCTGTAACACTAACCGAATAACTTCCAGGTTCTAGATTTGATATATCCTTTGTATTTGATACAAATCCATTTGGTCCGATCCAATTATAACTTAGATTAGAATCATTTGTAACTAGATTGATGCTTCCGTCATTTAATCCAAAACAACTAATATTGTTTGCAACACCAAATAAAGTAATTTCAGGTGGTTCGGAAATAGAGATAACTTCGTTTATTGGTCCACAGTTGTTCGCATCAGTAATTGTAGCGGTATACACATCAGGATACAAATTTGATATTATTTCACCAGTATCTGAATATCCAGATAACGAACTCCATAAGACAGTATATGGTTGAACACCACCAGATATAAATAAACTTATATTACCGTCATTTAATCCAAAACAGCTAACATCGTTGAATATAGAGCTATCTTCCAAAGCAGGTGGTTCAACAATATTCACCGAAATTGGTGACGTCGGACATAAATTTGAGTCAGTAATTATACAATGATAATTACCCTCTGACAAATTCGTTAAGTCTTCATTATTTGAGTTATATCCTGATACAGAATCAATCCAAAAAAAATTATACGGTGGTGTTCCACCAGTAACTGAAAGATCAATTGAACCATCAACTTGTCCAAAACAAGATATTTGATTTACTGATATATTTTTTTGAATAATTGTTTGGTTAAATATCGTTACTGTATCAGAGGATAATGAGCAACTTCCATTGTTAGCGGTATAAAAATATTGTCCAGGACCAACAAAAATAGAAGTAGAAGTATCTCCAGTATTCCACAATACTGAGTAATTAGAATTTGATATACCAGCCTCCAAATACAAAGACGAATCTATACACTCAACAAATAGTGTGTCAGATATAATGCTCACAGAATTTGTATCAATACTCACAGAAGTAGCGATAAAACTATTAGCTTCAAGGAAAACTCCTGAGTCTAAAAAATCATCGGAACCATCCGCAATAGCAAGTCTTATATGATAAGTTTGACAAGGTTGTACTATAGCTATTGCTGTAAAAACATCAGTATATCCATTGTATGAAACGGTTGTGTTTCCACTATTATAATAATTTCCATTGAATCCTGGATGAATTGAACTTATAGTAATTGGTGTAGGAGGGTTAGTGTTTGGTACAATAGCAATGTTCTGAGAACCATTTGGAAATCCAGGTGGACTAGAATATGGACCTGTTATTCCAGGACCACTAATAAAAAAACCAAAAACATCATTGTATGATGAGTTAACCCAATTTAAATATTCCTCAGATCCAAAACTATAATTAAACATAACAGTATCAGACTCTGGAATAAAATCAAACTCTAAAACACATAAATCATTAATAGAACTCACAGAAAATGACTGACCAACTAAAGGGGGTACAGAGTTTGCTACAGTATATAAATCATTACAAATTGTATTTGGAATATTATTACATTGAGTACCAGTGTTTGGAGTATTATTGGTCGCAGGATTACCTCCCAAATCGGCATCTACTGCATGGCCTGAGGACATAACAATTCCACTTGACATACCGATGCTGTTACCATTTGAAAAATATCCGATTTGTTGATTGTCACCAGAAAATTGAATATTACTTACAGTTACTCCTCCACCGATTAAAATATTATTAATTAAATGATTAGGATCATTGTTAGGAGCGTTATTTGTTATTCCAATCTGAGAATTCACATGAAGAGTGGTGATCAAAAAAAATAGTAGTATGATGACTCGGAAACTCATAAATATAATTTACTAATGCAAAGATAGTTAAAAATAAATATATTTTACCTCTTTATTACTCTAGACAAATCTAAGTTATTCTGAGCATTCACACTTAATCCTGAAATATTTTTATGAGTAAAACGAACTATCTGATCGTAATAAAGTGGTATAACTGGCATATGATCAAATAGAATTTCATTTAGTCTTTGATAAATCCTAACTCTTTTATCAAAGTCTGGCTCTTGAGTTGAAAATTCATACAATCTATCAAATTCATCGTTGTTAAAATGAGTATAATTAGGCCCATTAGGTGTGAAATTTTTACTGTAAAATAAAGACAAATAATTTTCCGAGTCAGGGTAATCCGCTATCCAACTGCCTCTAAAAAAATTAAGTTTTGATGTTGCTACCATTTGTCTGTGAGAAGATGGAGTATTAACTTCAATTTTTAATTGAATTCCAATTTTTTTCAATTCAGATTGAATATATTCACACAAATCTAAATAAGATGAGGTAGTATTTAAAATGACTTGACCTAATCCTCTTCCTTCTGGGAATCCAGCCAATTCTAAATATTTCTTCGCTTGATTTAAATCATAATGACCATTTATAATGTTTTTTGAAAAAGCTGGAAGACCTGCGGGGATAAATCCATGGTTAGCAGGAATACCAATATTATTTCTTAAATACTTTAACATCTTTTCTTTGTTTATCGAATAGTATATTGACTTCCTCAAGTTTTTATTTTTTGAAAATTCAGAGTCAGAATCCATCAGAAATCCAAGGTATTCAGTATTTAGGAAAGGATAACTTTCAAAGTTTACAATATTTTGATATTTTTCATTTAATGATCCTTGATTATCTAAAATTTCATTATTATATGAGGGATCAATTCCTGATATAAAATCTAATTCTCCTTTTATAAAACTTAAAAATTCGGATTGTTTGTCTCTGATAAAAGTAATCGCTACAGCGTCAAGGTATGGTAAATTTTTTCCATCCTCTTTTTCAAAATACAGTGAGTTTTTTCTTAAAACTAATTTCACTCCTTCTTTCCAAAACTGGAACTTAAATGGTCCTGTTCCAACGGGATTAGAACGAAACTCATCTAACTCTGCACATTCATTTGGAACCACAGAACAATATTGCATGCTTAACAAAGATAAAAATGGAGGAAATACTTTTTTTAATTTTATTTGTAAGGTGGAGTCATTCAAAGAATTATAAGAAGAAACATTATTTAAAACCCAAGCACCAGGCGATGCTAGCTTAGGGTTTAATAATCTATCGAAAGAGTATATAAAATCAGATGCAACTACTCTCCTCCCCTTACCATTTTCAAATGATTTATGATCGTGAAAAAAAACATCTTTTCGTAAGAAGAATATATACTCTAGACCATCTTGCGAAATTTTCCAATTTGATGAAATTGAAGGAACAACATTTAAGTCTTCATCCATTTTAACAAGAGAGTTAAAAATTTGAGATGTTGCCCATATTGTAGCTTTGTCTTTAGCAAACGCGGGATCTAGTGTTGAGATCCCATTAGACTCATTATACTTAAATATCTTTAAACTTGAGTTATCAAATTTATTTGTACATGAAAACTGATAAACAATAAAAAGAGACAAGTAAAACCTTAATTTCATAGACAAAATATTTCTATGGCTATATTAAGAAAAATTTGTTATTTTATAAGGTTAACTTCTCCATTGTAAATCCAAGGTTTGTTATTTACATCTGTAACTATTATGTTGAAAAAATATGTACCCATCTCGAGATACTGGTCAGAATACATTGAGTATCCATCCCATCCGTTTTTTTTATTATTTGAAAAGAAAACAAGCCCACCAAATCTATTAAATATCTTCATTTCAAAACTGTATACACCTGTGGTAATTGGAAAAAATACATCATTCACACCATCATTATTTGGAGTAAATGCTTTAGGAATAAACACTGAAAAGATTTCCTCAACAATAACTTTATGAGTTAGTTCATCATAACACTTATTTTCATTTTCTACATATAAAGTAACATTATATACTCCAGATTCTTCAAAAGTTACTGATATATCTTTAGATTCAGAGTCAATTAATCCATTATCAAAATTCCATTCGAAATACAAATCTGAATTTGAAGTGTTTGTAAAAATAATTTCAGAGTCAAGTAAACTAACTCTATTATCAGACATATTAAAGTTAGATGTTGGATTATCAAATACATTTATTAAATCTAAACGCACCTGTTCTCTTTCACATCCATGTTCAGTAACTACCAATAATGAGACATCATAAGTACCCGAATTATTGTAGGTGTATTTTGGGTTTTTTTCATTAGAAATACTTCCTTCTCCAAAATTCCATCTATAATTTATGATTTTATCTTCTGATTTTGTTAAATTAACAAATTTAATCTCATCTGATTCACAAATGTTTGTATCTACCAAATAGTCTATATCTGGTAAAGAAAAAATCTGAATGTCTTTAACTTCGCTAGAATGACATCCAACAGTAGATGTCACAGTCAAAGTTACAGGATATACTCCAGAAAGTAAAAAAGAATTTGATGAGTTTTTATAATTAGAATAATTTCCATCACCAAAACTCCAATCAAAATATTGCAAATAGCCCTGATCAATATAAGAATGGGATGTGAATTTTGTTTCATCATGAATACACACTTGTTCAAAACTAAAATCAATTATTGGATTAGGATGTACTATAGCTTTTGTGACTTCACTATTAAAACAACCATGATTTGATTCTACTATCAATTCAACATCATATTGACCCCATTCATTATATGTATGCGAAGGAGATTCTAAATCTGAGGAAACACTCGAATCTCCGAAATCCCACTTCCAATTAGTTATGTAACCATTATCCAATAAGACTAATGAATTAAAATCAATTTTATACGCTTCACATAGCTCATAATTTTCTAAAAATACTTTTGGTTTATCATAAACTATCACTTCTTTAGAGATTGAACTTGAACATCCCGTTTCAGAATATACCACCAAAGTTGAATTAAAAATCCCGGGAGATGTAAATACTAATGATGGATGTAATTCTGTAGAAGATTGATATCCATCTCCAAAGATCCAAATATTCGACGCAGTACTTTCACTTGAAAGATTTGTAAATTGTGTTTTTTCACCAAGACATACGTTATCAACTCTAAAGTTAGCATCTGGAGTAGGAAATACTTCCACAGTTTGAATAATATTTGCATCACAATTATTTTCTAAATTTATTACATTTAAATTTACTTCAAATGTCCCAACAGAATCAAATTCAAAATAATCGAATTGAGAATATAATTTTTCCTCTAATATTGTCCATTCCCAAGAAAAATAAGATGCGTTTATTCCAGAGTTCGCATAAAATTGCATGCTATCTCCATAACAATTATTGAGAGTATAAAAACTAGGTTGAGGAATATTTGAATCGACAAATACGTAAATTGAATCTGACTTAAAACATGTTCCGTCAGTATTAGTTACGTAAAACATTGTAGAATTACTTGGAAATACTAATGTACTGGCACTGTCATGTTCTAAAATAAATGGAGAGTAATCCCAAGCATAAATAGAAGAATTTCCTGTCGACTGTAATAAAATAGTATCTCCTAAACATAGATTTTTATTAGAGCCTGCATCTATATTAATTTCAACTACCAATATTGAGTCTTGAGAATTTATAATAGTCTGACATCCATCAGAGTTTTCAATTATTAGAGAAGGGTAAAATATTCCTCCACTGTTATAACTATAACTAGGGTTGCTATCATTTGAATACGATCCATCACCAAAGTCCCATAAGAACAAATCTGTGTTTTGAACATTTGATGAAAATTCTACTAATTCATAATCACATAATTTATTAGTTGAGTAAATAAAACTGCCATAGGGGCCATAAATTGAAACAAGCTCTGAATATTTAACTGTATCGGAGCAGTAAAAGTTATCTGTAACAATTAAGCTAATATCAAATGATCCTGAGTTAACAAATAAATGAGACGGATTAATTTGATTTGAAAATGTTCCATCTCCAAAATCCCAAGTGTAATTTAGCATGTTTCCAACAGAGTTATTTACAAAAGTTGAAATTAGAGGTGGGCATGTAGAAGTTGTTATGTCAGTTGTGAAATCTGCGATAACTTCTTGAACGAATATTGTATCTGAGTTTTTTGATACACTACAACCAAATGTATCAGTAACAGTTAAAGAAATTGGAAAGATACCTGTAGAAACTGTATTAAATATTGGATTTTTTAAAATCGAAATAATACCATTTCCAAAATCCCAGTCATATTCTAAACCAATTCCCTCAGAAAAATTTGTAAAATACACGCTATCACCAACACATGTTTTAAATTTATCTATATTAAAGTCTATTGTTGGACTTTTAAATTTGACATATTCTTTTCTTTGAAGAGTGTCTTTGCATCCGTCAACAGATGTAGAATATAAAGTTACGTCATAAAAACCTTGATCTGAGTAAACATGTTGTGGGTTATTAATTATAGAACTATTTCCATCTCCAAAATCCCAATAAACACTTGAGTTAACTGATGATAAATCCACAAAATCTACATAAATAGAATCACATCCTGTTAAACTAGAGATTGAAAAATCAGTTTCTACATCTGTTATCCTAAACATTTCATATTTAGTAAGTGTATCTTTACATCCATTAATATCAGTTATCATTAATGTAACATCATAAATACCAGGCTGACTATATAAATGATCACTCCTGTTTATTCCTAAATATCCATCTCCCCAGTCAAATCTGTAATTCCTTACGTTTTCTGATAATATACTTAAATGAGATTTCTTTTTCGGCAGACATACTACAGAATCTTCGAACGAATTATTAGCATTAATAAGATAAGTAAATTCCGCTAATGGCACATTTATAATAATACTTCTTGTATACTCGTGAGTGCACAACGTAACATTATTTAAAACTCTTAATCTAACCAAATATGTTCCTGTGTCGGAATATAAATGCGTAGGATTAAAGTCAGTCGAAAAATTGCCATCACCAAAATCCCATTCGATTTCATCCGCTGCAATTGACAAATTATCAAATTCAACAATGTAAGGGTTGTCACAGCTGTGTTTAGTGATAAAATAAGAAGAGGGTTCAATAACTTCTATAAGATTCTCTTTGACTATAGTGTCAATACAATTTCCTTCCCCCGCTACTAACGAAACCGAGTAAGTTCCTAAATGATTGTATTGATGTGTAGGATTTTGAGATGTAGAAATATTATCATCTCCAAAGTCCCAGTACCAAATATTTATTGGTGCTAACGATGAGCTTAAGTCAGAAAACTGAATATCATCACCAGCACAAGTAATTATTTTATTTGAGTGAAAATCTGCATTTGGTGGACCAACTGTTTTAATGAAATCATTTAGATATAATTCTTTAGTACATCCTTTTTCATTTTCAATATTTAAAGAAATATCAAACAAATTAATATTATTAAATTGGTGTTTGGGATTAATAAAATTAGAGGAACTACCATCTCCAAAATCCCATAAATATGTGACAATTGGACAACTAGAAATTGACATATCATAAAATGAAACCGTATCTGACTCACAAATTATAGAATCGGACACAGAAAAATTTGGAACTAATGTGTCTGTCTTAATAAAATCAAATTTAGTCAATATGGATTCACAACTATTATAATCAACTACTTTTAATTTAACATCAAATTCACCCACAGAAATGAAGTCAACATTCGGATTTTGTAAATTTGATGTGTCTCCATTACCAAAATCCCAAAACCACTCTGATGCACCTAAAGTATTATCATTGAAACTTACATTAAAAGGTAAATTACAACTGTATAATTGGCTTGAGGAAAATACAATATTAGGTTCATCAAATACCTCGATAAAATCAATCTTTTCAATTGTATTAATACACTCACCGCCGATAGAGCTTGTTAAACTAACAGTATAAATTCCAGATTCTTCATAATAATGAATAGGATTTTGAGATATTGAATTATTTCCATCACCAAAATCCCAAAGCCATGAATCAAAAATATAATTTGAATACTCTGTAAACTGAACATCTGACAACTCACAAATTGAATTAGTATCTGCAATTACATCTGATACAACTGTAGCTCCAACTTCAATCATATGAGTTTGAATCAAGGTATCACTACAGACACCATTATCAACAATAAGTTCCACTGAATATAAACCCGTAGAATAATTATGCACAGGATTTGCTTGATTTGAGAAATTACCATCTCCAAAATTCCACATAAAATTTATTCCATTTTGAGAATTGTTAAGAAAAATAATTTCTTTTACTGAATCACATGTTGTAGATATATTTGATGAAAAATTTGACTCAGGAACTTCCTTGGATTCAATTAAATTATTTCTAATATATATATTCTCACAGCCTTTATCATCCAATACGTTTAATGTGACTGTAAATATCCCACTATTTTGATACACATAACTTGGATTTTGGATAGTGCTACTACCGCCATCTCCAAAATCCCATTGCCAACTAATAATATTATTTACCCCAGTCGATACGTCTGTAAAATTAACCTCATAAGGTTTACAGAAGATACTTTTATCTTCTATAAAATTTACTATTGGTTCTGAATAAACAGTTATATAATCAACTCGATTGTAGGTGTCCTGACCAACTGCATTAGAAGCTATTAATTTTACAGTGTATGTGCCAGGGCTTGAATAAAATGTAATTGGATTTTGAACACTTGAGGTATTACCATTTCCAAAATCCCAAAACCAAGTGTCAGGATTACCTGTAGATAAATCTTCAAATTCAACTAAAAGTGAACCGCATCCAGTATTTGAATTTATAGTCGTAAAGTCAGATACAAGTTGTGAGTGAACATTGATACTGAATAACAAGATATTGAGACGAAGGAAATGGCAAAAAAATCTCAATTTTATATTTGAACCGTTAATATGCACAGAATTTAAAATTTATTTTATTAATTTTCTTTTATCAAAGAAATATTAATTAACATTTTTAATAGAAAACGGTAAAAAAATAAAATAGGTTTCAAATAATTTAAAGATTTACTTTTAATACATTTGTAAAATGTTTAATAAAAAAACAGTAGCTTTTTATACTTTAGGATGCAAACTAAACTTTTCTGAAACTTCCACTATTGCACGACAATTAGATAAAATTGGATTTACTAAAACTGAATTTAACAATGGTGCAGATATGTTCGTTATTAATACTTGTTCTGTCACAGAAAATGCAAACAAAGAATGTAAAAGATTAATTAGAAGAGCAAAAAAAATTTCTCCAAATAGTTTTATTGTAATCACTGGATGTTTCGCTCAACTAAAACCCAAATTAATCTCTGAAATAGATGGTGTTGACATGGTTTTAGGTGCTAATGACAAATTTAACTTACCTATCTTGCTCAAAGACTTAAATAATAAAAAATCAGCAGAAATTCATGGATGTGAAATTAATAACTTAAACTATATATCATCATTTTCATTGTCCGAAAGAACTAGATCTTTTTTAAAGATACAAGATGGATGTGATTATCCGTGCACCTACTGCACCATACCACTCGCTAGAGGTAGAAGTAGATCTGGCACCATAAATAATATTTTAAAAAATGCAAAAAAAATTTCTGATTCTGGAATAAAGGAAATTGTAATTACAGGAGTTAATATTGGAGATTTTAAAGACAATGACAAACGTTTTATAGATCTAATTAAAGAACTTGACAAGGTTAGTGGAATCGAAAGATTTAGAATTTCATCCATTGAACCAAATTTAATTACTGACGATATTATTGCTACTGTTAGAGATTCCAAAAAGTTTGTGCCTCATTTTCATATTCCATTACAATCGGGAAATGATATAATATTAAGGAAAATGAGAAGAAGATATAGAACTTCACTTTACGAAGAAAAATTAAAAAAAATAAAAAAAGCTATTCCTAATGTATGTATTGGTGCAGATGTAATTGTCGGTTTTCCCGGTGAATCAGATGCATTATTTAATTCTAGTGTAAATTTTATCAAGGGATTACCAATATCTTATTTACATGTTTTTAGTTATTCAGAAAGAGAAAACACTTTAGCTATTACTTTTGCTGGAGTTGTTGAAAAACATAAAAGAGCTGAAAGAAGTAAAACTTTAAGAATATTGTCTAATAAATTACAAAGATCATATTATCAAAAATATATTGGAAGTACTCAGACCGTATTACTTGAAACAGAAAATAAAAATGGATTTTTATACGGATTCACTGACAATTACATTAAGGTAAAAATTCCTTTTTCAAAAGATTTAACGCAAAAGAAGATCAATCTAAAATTACTATCATTTGATGAGAATGGTAATATTTTATCAAAAATTAAAGAAAACACATGTAT
>CEUH01086178.1_pt1 | contig 11791 bp, 6 predicted proteins | sample 356461 | NCBI WGS metagenome assembly CEUH01 (sample SAMEA2623275, study PRJEB7988) | marine metagenome | isolation source: saline water (ENVO:00002010), including
ATCCAAACGTTCACTTTTACACCTGATGCCAATCAATGTGCTCAAAGTACTGTTATAAGCGTCGAGGTAATGGAACTCCCACAAATAGACGGGATATTGATGACAGAAGATATTGCTTGTTTTGGAGAGGAAGGTATGATCGAAATCCAATCAACTGGTTCTAATATGATGTATGGCATGAACGGTAGTGAAATGGTTTATTCAAATCAATTCACGATATTATCTGGTACGCACGTGATATCAATTATGGATGAATATGGTTGCTCAAGTTCAATTAATGAAGTAATAACGGAACCGACAGAAATCGAGATACAAACGTCAGTTGAAAATATTTTATGTCCAGAGGGAACGGGTTCAATAGATCTCGATATTAGTGGTGGAACTCCAGGTTACACCATTGTTTGGAATGATGAACTTTTACAAGAAGATATTGCGGGACTTGCGGCAGGTAATTATTTTTGTTTGGTTACAGATGACAATGACTGCCAGGATTCTATTACTGTTGAAGTTATTGAAACATTGAGCGATGAGCCTGCATTAATAGTCAATAATACAGGTCCAACCCAGTTAACCTGTTTGACTACTGAAATTGAAGTAGAGGCCATTGGCGGAACCGATTTTATATGGTCAGCTGGAACTTCCACGAATACGGCTTTGAATGTTATTACGGAGCCAGGAAATTATTTTGTGGATTATTTGGATTCAAATGGATGCGAATTACAAATGAATTTAGTCATTTCTCAGGATCTTACAACACCTACTGTTGATATAGATAATTTGAGTAATTCATCAAATGAACTTAACTGTAATCATCCTGAAATTGTATTATTTGGTTCAGGAGCAGATAATTATATATGGGAAGATACAATCAATAATATATCTACTACTGTGTCAAGTCCAGGTGAATATCAAGTGGTTGGAGTAGGGTGGAATGGATGCACAGATAGTGCAACAATTGTTATTACATCTGATTTTTCTACTCCTAGTATTTTTATCCAAAATTTGTCGGGAACCGATACCCTAAACTGTAATACTACCTCTATAGATCTTGAGGTAGCTGGTGCTTCAACTTATGAATGGGCAAATGGTTTAGGATCTTCCGCACAAATAACCATTTTAACAGGAGGAATATATATAGTTACTGGTACGGGAACTAATGGTTGTGTGAATACGGATTCAATAGAAATTATTGAGATTCCATTCCCTACTTTAAGTGTTAATTCCGAGACTATTTGTTCTGGAAATTCAATTGAATTGGTTGCTGTCGCCTCTATTCCAGGCGGTGTGTATACATGGTCAGGTGGTTTAGGTAACTCTTCGTCAGTCACTGTATCTCCTATTTCTAATGCGTTTTACACGGTTGACTATGAATTAGAGGGGTGTCAAAGTAATACTGCAACATCAACAATTGTTGTTCTTCCTACTCCTGTAGTCTCAATCTCTGGTCCGAGTTCCGTTTGTTCCGCTCAGTCAGTTACTTTGACTGGAGAACCCTCCCTTCCTGGTGGGGTATATGAATGGTTTCCTGGCGGTGAGTTAAGTAATTCGATTACCGTGTATCCTTCGGAAACTAATATTTATGGTTTGTGCTATACTTTAGATGGATGTCCATCAGATACCGCAGAAATTAATGTGGAAGTAATTCCAACACCAATTGTCACCTTACAGGATGTATCTATTTGTGAAGGTGAATCTGGGACATTAACAGCTCAGCCCTCTATATTAGGCGGTACTTACAATTGGGTTCCTCTTGGCTATGCAACACAAAGTATTACTGAATCCCCTGACACAACTACAAGTTACAGTGTTTTGTATTCGGCTAACGGATGCCTTAGTCAGCTTACCACCGCGACGATATTCGTCAATCCAATTCCTGAGTTAATGATTGAAGACATTGGTATTTGTCAAGGACAATCTGGTGTCCTGGTGGCCATGGCTTCAATAGATGGTGGAAGTTATATTTGGACTGGATATAATGAGACTTCTTCGATGCTTGAAGTCAGCCCTGATTTCACCTCAAATTACACAGTTTCTTATGAAATAAATGATTGTTTAAGTTCTATTGAAACAGCTATCGTTACTGTGACTGAACAACCTATTTTATCGGTAATTGATCAGGGCATATGTGAAGGTGAGAGTATTTCTATTTCTGCTAATCCATCTGTTTTAGGTGGAAATTATCTATGGCTACCTGGAAACGAAACTTCGGCCTCTATAACCGTTAATCCTAATGTTACTACGGATTATCAGGTTATGTATGAGTTGAATGGTTGTGAAACTGATTATGAGATACTTACTGTTACAGTGGATCCAATGCCTATCGCAACTTTCGATGTAAACATAACCTCAGGGTGTCCACCTTTGAATGTTGTATTTACAAATACTACAGATAATACCTCCGGCTGTACTTGGACTATTAATAACGGCAGCTTCTTTAACGGTTGTACGAATAGTGGTTATACTTTTTGGGACGAAGGATGTTATGATATTACGTTAACTACTGAAACACCCAACGGTTGTCCTGGGATTATGACTATGGATAGTTTAATTTGTGTACTACCAAGTCCAAATATTGATTTTTCAGTTTCTCCTAATCAGATTTCTTACGGATCCTCCGAGGTTATATTTGTGAATAATTCAACGAATGCAGTAGATTATTTTTGGGATTTTGGTGATGGTAACAATGATACCATCTATAATCCAAATCCGTATGAATATGAGATAAATGATGAAACATTTTTTACTGTCACACTGAATGGTATGACTGATCTAGGATGTACGAATAGTCTTCAACTTGAAATTTTTGTGAACCAAGATGTGACCATTTTTGCACCAAATACTTTTACTCCTGATGGCGATGGCTTGAATGACTCTTGGTTTCCAACGATCTCTGCTGGAATAGATGAAGAGTTTTTCGATGTTCAAATCTATAATAGATGGGGCGAACTAATATTTCAAGCTAAAGATTTCTATAGTGCCTGGGATGGAACATATCAAGGAATCAAAGTTCCTGTGGGGACTTATACTTATCGCATAAATTATAAGGAAAAGAAATCTGAGCTAAGAGAATTTATCGTTGGCCATGTAAGTCTTGTGCGATAGAATCTACTAGAGTATGCGCTGAAGTCCGCTAAAGTTGCCTTATAAGTTTCTCTAGTTGAATTGCTCTTGAACCTTTAAGAAGTATTGCGGATTTATTAATTCTTACTAACTCTTGCGTTAGCTCACCCACAGTTTGATAAGCACCTTCTGTCCTCAATTTTTGAAATATTGGTCCGACGGTAAAAAATGCTATGTTATTTCCTTCGCAATAATCAATGATTTTTTGGTGCTCTACATCACTTTCTTCACCGAGCTCGAGCATATCTCCTAAAATCGCAATTTTGTTGTCGTGATGGAATTCGTTAAAACTCTCCAGAGCTAACATCATACTTGTTGGATTGGCGTTATAGCAATCAACAATCAAAGTATTACGTTTCGTTTCTATAACCTGAGATCTGATATTATCAGGTTCATATGTCGCTATTGCACCAGAGATATGACTCGCTTTAATCCCGAAATAATTCCCTATACAAATCGCTGCTAGAAAGTTATAGAAGTTATAGTTACCTACCATTTTCGTATGAATATTTTTTGAGGTGTATGAACTACTTCTCCAGGACATAGATATAAATGGAGTTAGTTCGAGAATGCGTCCTGTGACAGTCGCATTTTCTTTACCATAAGAAATATTTTCTGTGGTATTATCCAGCAATGATTTGAGTATTACGTCGTCTTCACTGTAGAAAAGCACTCCTTTTTTTTTTCTTACCGCATTATATAAGGCACTTTTTGTCTTCACTACTCCTTCTAGGTTACCAAACCCTTCAAGGTGAGCTTTACCTATATTTGTTATAATTCCATGGGTAGGGCATGCGATTTCACATAACTCTTGTATATCTCCAGGTTGGTTCGCTCCCATTTCAATAATTGCGATTTCATGCTCTTTTTTAATACGCAGAAGTGTGAAGGGTACACCGAAATGATTGTTCAAATTTCCTTCTGTCGCAATGGTGTTGAATTTTTTAGATAGAACTGAGTAAATCAGTTCCTTTGTACTCGTTTTTCCATTACTCCCTGTAATTCCTATAACTGGAATATTGAATTTATCTCTATGATACCTTGCCAAACCCTGAAGAAAGTCTAATGTATTTTGTACAAAAAATATATTTACATTATTTGAGTATTCCTCTTGATCTACAATTGCAAATTTAGCTCCTTTTCGTATCGCCTTTTCTGCAAACAAATTTCCGTTAAATTTTTTTCCTTTTAAAGCAATAAAAAGTGAGTCGGGTATGATGTTTCTGGTATCTGTGCATACTCCTTTGGTCTTATAGAAAAGGGAAAATAGCTTTGTCATAATACAAAGATGTAAAAAAAAAGCCCGCAGCAATGCGGGCTTTTTATATCTTTTTGATAAAGATTATTTCTTTTTTGAATTTGCTCTTGTACTTCCTAAACGGTCCATTGCGCATCTGAACCCTATCATAGCATTGGATTGACCTTCATCAAGAAATCTTCTGCTACCTGGTGATAACCAGAATGCTCTATCTGACCATGAGCCGCCCTTGTAAACTCTTGATTTATCTGAGATTAAGGTAGTGGGCCATCCGCTTACACCAACATTAACTTCGCTTCCTTTCAAGTCATAGTTTTCGAATTCATTTTGATAAACCGCTTGCTTAGGATCTCTACGTCCGTTGTTGATATCGTCAATTTTTTTCTGGTTATTATAGTAAATAGATGATTCTAAATCCCCATCCAAGTAATTGATGTAATCATCTTTTCTATAATTTAGTCTACCAGCATTTTCATCTTCCGTTACGTTTCTCCATCTTTGCTGACCACGTGTTTCATTCACAAATTCTGTTAGCCCATTTCGAAGCGTTAATATCCAAGCTGTAACATTAGGGTCTTGTTTATAGTTTTTAAATCTATATTCTAAGTAGTCATCATTAAATACACTCGATGAAACAATTTTACCTTCAACTAAGAATTGTTTTGACGGATCATTTGAACCTGCCTCGTATGTTTTGTCCGTATAATAAATTCCGACCTTTGATAGGGGAGTTGACTCGACCATCACATCTCCTCCATCTTCATCAACGCCTATTTTGATTTCTTCGTCCACATTTCCGTATACTTTTCCTTCGAAATGTCCTTTTCTGTAATCCTCCAGGGCTAAAACATCTTTCTTATGGTTGTTCCCAAAAAGTGCTACTTCTAGGTAGTGAGATGCTTTTGTAGCATTCCCTTGATTGAATAGATAAATCGCAGTATCAAGTACACCATTTATGTCATCCAGGACAGTAAATTCAATGCTATCATTTTTAGAATATTTGTTGTATCCATAAACATATCCATCTTTTGGTGCATTGAATTGGAATTTACGAGGGTTTTGTCTAGAATTTCCAAGGATTTGTCCTCTCGTCGAGTTGATGTAGTTAATGTAATCGTCAAAACCTTTCTTGTTATCAAAAACCTTGAATTTCTTCGTCTCTGAATAATTTGTTTCTTGATTCAAGGTAACCATGAAGTCTCCTGCTGCAGAGAAGGCAATTGAAATAGTTGTATCAGTTTTAGATCCGGCATATTCTACAGCACTATGGCTCCAACTAAACGGCTTTTTGATATCATTTAGTTTGTCTTTATTTGCCTCTAGATTTACAGAATCGTCTCTCAATACCAACCATACACCATTCATTTGTTTGATGTTTTTGCTTGAAATAGAAAAATCTACGTATTCATTTGGATTCTCTTTGATATAGTTAGAAACGTATGACGGGTCTTGTTTTGCGTTAAGATCATTCACAGCTTTCGTTCCTCCTGTAAGTGATAGGTACTTGGCTCTGGCGAATTCATTAACATATTCCTTCATTCCATAAACATCATATAAATTATCTGTAGCTAATACAGGCTTGTCGTAAAGTCCGTCAGGGCTTAATAGCTGGGTTGTATAAACATTTCCACGGAAAGGCATGAAATCGTCTGTTTCTTCATTGGAAGTAGGTCGATAAACATCCATTACCCATTCTGAAACATTTCCTGCCATATGGTATAATCCATAGTCATTGGGCCAAAAAGCATCAACTCGAGCAGTAACATCTGCTCCATCATTCAGTGCTCCGGAAACACCCATATAGTCTCCTTTTCCACGAATAAAATTGGCTTGAATGGCACCTGCCCACTGATCTTCTTTACGCCTCACGTAGTGTCCGTCCCAAGGGTAAATCCTCCTTGAATCAATATTCTCTGATTCTGGATCTAAATTTCCAATGAGGCCTAAAGCTGCAAACTCCCATTCAGCCTCAGTTGGTAGTCGATATTTAGGTAATAGGATACCATCCTCCATTCTGACTGATCGAGAACCTAACCTCGATTCGTTGGCATATACAGGATCATAATTTTGAAGCTGATACGGATCTCTTGGTATTGGTCTTTTCGTCTTTGCATCAAGCATCGGAGCTTTGGAGCTTCCATCATCCAAGGTATATCCACCCTTTAACCCGAGCGTGTCTCCTTTTTTATTTTTGTTGGGCCTACCTGTTTGGATATTATAGTTGCCGTTCAAATAGTTTTCTGTAGTAAACATATTCTCAGGAGAAGAAGTCATTGATGCATAATTAGATCTATTTGCAGCGCCTACATCAGTATTTTCATGGTCATAAGTATTTGCAAAATGCCATTTAATAATTCCTTCTCTTACAAGGATTGCCTCATTTACCCGATCCGTTCTCCACTTGCAGAAGTCATTAGCCTGCAACCACGAAACACCAACAACAGGATAGTCACTGTATGAAGGGTGTCTTAGGTAGTAATCTACGTATTTTTCTCTGTAAGAAAGTGGAGATCTCCAAACTAAAGTATCCGGAAGACATTTTTTATAAATATGTGGATAGGATTTGTAGTAAACACGTTTCATCCAATTCATGTATTCTAACCAGTGCTGATTAGTTACCTCCGTTCGATCCATGTAGAACGATGAGACAGTAACACGCGTTGCGCTATTGTTCCAGTCTCCCATTACATCTTCTTCGGTACTTCCCATCGTGAATGTACCACCTTCAATGAATACTAGTCCTGGACCAGTCTCCTGTTCTTTTGCATCAAATTTTTCAAATCCTCCATTTTGGTAGTTATTGTACTCCCATCCAGTAGAGGTCGATCTTTCTTTTGCACAACTTCCCAATAGGACGACTGCACTTAAAAAGCTTGTTATTTTTATGTAATTTTTAGTTTTCATGGCTCAACTATAATTAACGTATATACAATTTTAAATTTTAGAAAAGTTACACTGCCCTAAAAGGAAGGGCAGGATATTTTTCTAAAGTTTCTAGGTTTTCTTCTACATTTAAGATTAAAACCTAATGACACTTCATGCGATCCACCAGATATACCATTTCCTAACTTGGAGACCGTAATATCGTAGCTGTAACCCAATTTAAATTTATCTGTTGTAATACCGAAGCAAAGAATGAATGCATCCCTGTTTCTGTACCAAGCACCAACGGTAAAGTTCCCATACTTCACGTACGTACCAATATTTAATTCTTGAAAACCGTTTTGGTATTGATAAATGATGTTCGGCATGATACTCGTCGTACTAGAGTATTTTCCTTTTTGGCCTAGTTTGATGTCGGCACCCATATGTCCCGTAAAACGCATAGGAAGTTTAGATTCACCTAGGATCATTGATTCATCAGGTCTATTCAAGTGATGAACAGCGCCACCGAAATAAAAGTTTTTACCAAAACCAACAAAACCCGCTGACGCATCGAAGAATCCTCTTCTTCCGTTACCTCTGGGAACATCTCCGGTTTGATAGATAAAACCTCTTCTAGGGTCAATCATATCTCCAAAAGTAAGTTTGTCCCAATCTAAAAACTTTTGGAACCAAGCGGCTCTCGCTCCAAACATCAAAGAAAATTTACGATTCACCTTCAAGTTGTATGAATATATTGCTCCTAACATTGAAGTTGAGATGGTACCTTGTCCTTGTTGATCATGCATGGCTAAAATGCCAATTCCACCTGAAATACTTTTCGCATAGGTATCAAAAGCGGCAGAGTAGGTTATATAGTTTCCGGTTAGCTGCGGCCATTCGTTCCGGTAGTTCATCGCAAACCTAGGACAACCTGAAGAGCCCGCAAGCGCTGGGTTCAGATATATTGGGTTTGAGAAGAACTGCGTGAATGTTGGATCTTGTGCATTGGATACAAAAGAAGTAAATGTAATGACGAGTAGAGTGATGAGTTTTTTCATGTTTTAAAGTGTAATGTATCTTCTAGTTTTCTTGCTCACAGGAGAATTGATGCGTAAGGTGAGCTGATGTGTAAAAAGGTTTTGTTTTAATTGTGGTTGATGTGCCCTCGTGGTTTGTACGAGTAGTGCAAATCGACTTAATGAAAGTCCAAGAGCACCAGAAAATTCATTATCAGTACCGTAGGATGCACCAAGAAATAATTTATCTATATCAAATGAAAAGCCTGTGTAATATGCCGTTCGATTTATATTTGAACGCATGTAAATATATGGATGAAAGCTAATTTTTTGATTTCTCGATAAGTATTGAGTACCGGCAAGTATAGAGTATGTTGTAGGTATTGGATTGGTTGAAGATTGTTCATTTTGATAAAGGTTTTCGAGGTGGTTCAGAAGGTTTTCAGCTTGAAAACCAACATACAAGACCTTAGTGTTAATCGTAAACCCAGCATCTAGGTCTCTGTACCAGAGTTTTCGGCCAATATTTTGTGCAGTATCAAAAGTAAATATTTGAGGATTTTCATCATTATATAACGACATACTGTTGTTATCAGCTTTATTCGCATCCAGTATTTTATTCCCAATTTTAAGTCTGGCTGCTGGTTCGAGCGAGATGTTCCGTGCAAGGGCAATTTTAGGGGAGAAAATCAATGCCACATTCCAATCTTGAATCGTTCCATTGGCATACGTGTCATAATTAACTTGCGCACCAATTCCTGACTTTACAGATCTCGCATACCCATCAAGACTTATTTCTTGCGAGAGTTTTTTGTTGTTTGTGCCAAGCCAACGTGCTCTTGAAGTAGACAAGAATCTTGTTTGAGATGTAGAGCCCATCGCACTCAGATTTACATTGTTGGATGCCATTCCTGGAATAAGGTAGAAATGATCCCGAAAATTACTTAAGGCAATGCTTTTCGATAATACTCTATCAATTTTATCAAATAAAGACTTCGTATTGAATCGGATACCGCTTAAAACTATCGATTTCTTTTTTGAAACTTTCGATGTTTGAATTAATTCGATAGTGGAGTAAGATTCACTATTCACAATTCCTTTGAGTTGAACAGGCATCCTTAGTGGATGAGTCTCTATAATATCTATTCTCTTTTCTTGAAGTTTATTTTTCGATAATGAATGTCGATATGTATTATGGTCGATATGGTTTCCATTGGATGAAATAACGGCACGCTGAGTTTGGATTATTGGATCCGTATTTGTTAATTCCTTAACAGAATTTCTTTGCATTTTTTGTATTTCATTTTCAATGATTGAAAATTTTATCTTTCCTGGGGTCGAACTCGGCTTTTCAGGATTGATTTTGTAGGTATTTTTTAGGCCCGCTTTTTTAATTGTTTTGAGCTGCAAATCTGATGTCTGAATTGATTCATTCAAATCTAATTTTATGTCATTGACGTCATTTGATTTGCTCATCAATAAAATAATTAGAGCACCTATCAGACTAGTCGTATAGTAGGCATAACGATTTTCTCTCTTTTTCTTAATTTGAAGGTCATGCGCTAAGTTTTCTACAACTGGCATTTTAGACATATTCCACATGTCGAGATCAATCTCGAGCTCAGGATGGTTTAAAATATAGTTTTCTAATAGCTCTTTTTGGTATTCGCTCAAATTACCTTCGACGTAATCAAAGAGCCATAGGTCTATATTTTCAAAGTTTGGTAAGGTCACGCGAGCTTATTCAATCCTATTAACTGTTTTTTAATTTTCATTCTTGCACGGAAAAGGTATACTTTTACCTGGGATGCCGACAAATCTAAAATCTGACCGATATCACTGTAAGAATAACCTTCGATATCGCGCAACAGAATAATGCTTTTTTGGGTTGGAGGTAAAATATTAACCATTCTTTCCACAACTTGCATCGATTCAAAAGTTGAATCAAATGGGGTCGAGGATAGTGGTAAGTTCTGGCTATTCATGTATTGCGTACGTGACTTTTTTGATAAAAAATTTACCATAGCATTGTGCGCACATCGATACAACCAGGATTTTACTCTCTCCAAATCAATCATTTTTCTGTTTATCCACAACTTCTCAAAAACATCTTGAATAATGTCCTTCGCATCTTCTTGGTTTCTCAAAAAATGAAAGGCATAGCGATAAAGTGGAGCACTAAGCTCATCAATAATCGCGTTATACTCGTGCTTTTTCAAATTAGTGCATTTACAGTTAATACAAATTGAATAGTTTAAAAGTTACAGGTGGTAACTTAACAAACAAATATAGGTAAACTTATTTAGGTTTTAAAACCCAAAATTATCAAAACCTTCTTTTGATAATTTCCTATAATTTTCTTCATTGAATTTAAAGAGCTGAGAAGGTTTATGTGGGACACCAATCTGTTTTTCATCTAAATTGGTCAGTATGTTTAGGTTTAGTATTTTTCGTCTAAAATTTCTTTTATCTAATGATTTATCGTAAATACATTCATATAAATTATGAAGTTGGCTTAACGTAAATTTTTCAGGAAGCAAGTTAAAGCCAATGGGTTGAGTCTTTATCTTCCTTTTCAGTTGTTCTAGTCCTGATTGTAAGATTTCATAATGATCAAAAGCAAGATCGTATACCTCTTTGATAGGTGCCCATCCCGCACTTTTTGCAAAAGAGCTCGCTCTCGGATTGAAGTTTGGCATGCGAATAAGTGAATAATAGGCAACGGTTATAACTCTGGCTTCTGGCATTGCCCTTATAGATTTTAACCATTTTCTGTCTGATGCTTTTTTTCCAATCCTGTCTGGGTCTCCAAATGCTCCAATTTGTTCAAGATAAATATTTTCAATACCTGTGAGCTCTTTGAGCACTCTACGAGCTGCCTCATCTAAAGTTTCTGTATCATAGATTAAGTCTCCAGGAACAGCCATCCTTGTTTGCTTGTGGTTCTCTATACTTCCACTATCAATAAGTAATACGTATAATTGCTCCAAGTCAAAACCAAATATCACGCAGTCGACGGATACATTAGGATTAAGTTCTTTTTTCTTCATTTTTTTGTTTGAAATTGTTGACTTCGATGAATTGTATTATATTTGATAGTGTGCTAAAGACACACAGTTCTAAACAACATTTTATTTATGATTTTCATCATTGAAAGTGGTTCAACGAAAAGTGACTGGGTCTTAGTTAAGGACAAATCTAAACAAACTTTTTACAATACCATTGGCTTCAATCCGTATTTCCACTCTGCTGATTTAGTGTCTTCTGAGATTAGAAAAAATAAAGGTATTGTTGAAAATATATCAAATGTAGAAAAGGTATTTTTCTATGGTGCAGGTTGTTCAAGTAAAAAGATGAATAACGAAATTAAAAGGGGTATTCAATCCGTATTTAAAGATGCCGAAGTTCTTATTGAACACGATTTACTTGCTTGTGCTTACGCAACCTATGACGGAGAACCAGGTATTTCATGTATCATAGGCACGGGTTCAAATTCGTGTCATTTTGATGGTAATAATTTGACAGAAGTATT
>CEUH01110900.1_pt1 | contig 11776 bp, 23 predicted proteins | sample 356461 | NCBI WGS metagenome assembly CEUH01 (sample SAMEA2623275, study PRJEB7988) | marine metagenome | isolation source: saline water (ENVO:00002010), including
TATTCGATGGATGGCTTCGTCCCTGAGACCGCAGAAGACATGGTGGTGGTTTGAAAATGAAAATTAGCAAGAAAATGGGATTGACTGGATTGGGAACAATTGTTGTGCTTGGGATTGGCGTGTTGGCCTATCGGAACGCACAAAGCGTGCATGCGCTGCGGACGGCACACGTAGTGGCTTACGGGCAGGACGGAGGAATCTCTCTCACCCACGCTGAGAATCCGGTCAGCGTGAGGACGAGGTTCAAGTTGGACGAAAGGGCCCTGAAAACCGCTGGTCAATACATGATGAACCGCTGGCCTTCGCCTCCGCCTCTCAGTCTTGACGCCGGGATGTATTGAGGTGATTTGAATGGGGTATGTTGAGCACGGCCACTCCTATCTCGAGGAGCAAGACAAGGTTATTTTCGGCGGGATGTTAGTGATTGCGCTTGCGCTTTGGGGAGCCAACACTTTTACCGCATATAATAACTCAAAAGACTTCTACGAGCACGCCCACAAGGTCCCATCCTCCGATGAACATACCGGAACACCTATCAGGCACCGAGCGTATTCTGAGGGCTATTTAGGAGGTTTCTTCTGATGGCTCTCTCAGTCACTCAGGTGCTCACGCTTAGCGTCACCGCCGCTTGCCTTGGCCTATCCGCTTACCACTTCAAGGGAGGGCGCAGGGGTCTCGCAGTGGCGTTCCTTGGATACAGTGCTGCCCACACCGGGATGTTTTTGGTGGAAAGGAATCAAAAGTGAGGTGGAAGCGTGGGACACGACGACATGCATCGTAAGACCACACGGTTCAGCCCACACGCTCATGACCCGATGTCAAGGACGTGGGCAGATGATTTCAACAGTCTCGCTCTCGACAACCGGTATGAGAAGAGCGCTGCGCCATTCTCGAAGCGTCGAGGTGGAGTGTATCAAGGCGTAGACATGTCAGCCAGTGGTTTCTTTGGCCCGTTCGACAAACCAACACCGACTGAGCAAGTCAGGGAGCAGGTCAGCGAGAACGCTGGCGCTGTGGCCAAAGCAGCGGTAAATCTGGTGATTTTATTCGGTCTGCCTTTGCTGGCATACCGCTACGCAAAAAAGCGTGCTTGAATCAGGCTTCGGGGTCTGCCAAGCCAGCGGAGGCAGCAGACAACGCCTTGACTTGAGCGACCAAAATGTCGAGCCGCTCTTCGAGTTCGTAGTTGCTGACTTGCTGGGACAAGGTGAATTCGAGTCCTTTGTAGTTCATGCTCACGCTGATGTTCGTTTCTTTGATTTCTTTTGCCATCTCAATCAATCCTTTTTCTTTTTGTTTTTGCTGAATCGGGGGAGGCGCTTCTCTTCTTTTGTCGGGACATAGGTGAACTCACTTTCTGTTCCTTGGGATGCCTTTCCACCCTCCTCATGACTACGCACCTTGCGCGTGGTCTTATACCTTTTGTTGCGGAGAGCCGTTTTCTTGTCGTATTTCTCATCATGCGCTCGCAGGCCGACCGCCTGTTCGTTGGAGAACCGAATCTTGCGCTTAGTCTCCTTCGATTGGTCCATCGGGCGTGCAAAGCCCATCACTTCGTCCCACGGGTTGCCCAAACAGGGGTTGGTAGCGACAACGTGCCGCCAGTCACAGGACATGCACCGGACAACCGTGATGTGTGCCCACGGCTGTGTGTCCCCACGCGTGGACGTGCGTGCGATTTCCACTGAACCAATTTCGTGGAAAATACGGATGTCGGTGTGCCCACACATTTGCCCGGTTTCTTTGTCCAGAATGTTGGGACAGAACATCGGCTTCTTCTTCTCAGGGTCATCAAACAGTTGTTCCCCTTCAAGGTTGATTTTGTTCGCTGCGATGTCACTGCAAATCGGACACCGCTTCTTGACTTCCCATTCGTTCGCTTTGATTCGTTCGTCTTTTGCCATTCAAGCACCCCAAAGTGGCTTTGCCATTGTCGCTCCGTCTAAAAAACTGAGGTTAAAGGATACGGTGATGCGCTGTGCAGATTCAGTTCCTCCTGATACACGGTGGGGCAGATAGGCCGGGAAGAAAATAACCGAACCTTCGTTTGCATGTAGCACCTGCTGCATCGCATTCAGGGCATTGTTTTCAGCAGGGCGAGGAACAATGGCACTGGCTCCAGCCCGAGGGTCGATGAATATCGTTTTCCCCATCGTTGAAGGTGCCTCGACGTAATATATCCCGGCAAGGTAGTTGTTGGGGTGCGTGTGCGTCTCATGCTGTACGCGGTGGTCCTTGGTATGATTCACCCACATACCGGTGATGACAAGCCTCCCGTGCCGCTCCGTGTCCGCAGCGAGGTCTTTGAGTGGTTTCCCTGCCCTTTTGAGAATGAATTCACAAAGCGGGGCGAACTCTTCCAAGGTGTGCAGGTCGTTGCGTGATTGCCATCTCTCGGTGTGGTCAGATTCTTTCAACGTCCATTCCTTCACTGCGTGAGCGAATTTTTGGTGGTCAGGAACCGGCCAAGACCAAAGCGGCGTGGGAAAGAGGTCTGTTCGCATCAGACATCATCCGTCAATGGCCCTGATTCCACATGCTGGCTTGCCATGGACGACATCATGACTTCAAGCCACGCAGACATTGAGAGGTAGGCGAGCGTCTTCGTAGCGCCACTGAAGGAGAAAGCAACCCCGCCCTCCCCGCCCATCGCAATCATGACGTCCTCAACTCCGGCTTCTTGAAGACGAGCACGACAGTCGTCGATGATGGCCATGGCTTTTTCATTCGACATTCAACATCGCCTCCTTGATGGCAGTGCGAAGAGAACGGACGTTGTCTTTGCCTTTGTCTGCAATTTCGTCAAAGCAGTGGTATTTCCATCGGGCAAGGAACACTTTGATTTTTGGAGTGTGTTCCAGTGGGGCCTCCAGCCATTCTTCGAGGTGCTCTTCGAGGTGAGTGCACTGAGCCTCTCGGAAGGGAACCCAGCAACGGTGACACATGACAGTCGGTCGGTCAAGCAAGCGGTATCGGAGTTCAATTTCCTCCTCCCCGGTTTCCTCTTCAAAGTCGTCAACGTATTCCTCGTATTCTTCTGATGTGACGATTTCGTATTCCTCATAAGTGGCTTTCTCGAGGATGTGTGAGCGAGTCACTGACCCACATGCTTTGCAGTTCCCTGTTGGACCTTTGACTTCCGGGCGGCTTACGACCTTCATGCTACACGCTCTTGACGTTGTGGTCATAAAGCATCCCATGTTCAGAAACACTCAAGAGCAAGAGCACCCTGCATTGTCATCATGGCAGGAGAACCCATAAGCGTCAAGCGCAAAGGACCCAGTTCGGGTGGGGCTGACAATTACCCCCTCGAAGGCGTGGTTGATTCTGATTCCGCTTACGCCAAATTGAAGACCGTAGATAGTGGCGTTGAGAAGTTCCCATCACTACGTAGTGCAGGAGGGACTGAATACGGCTTCGTGTCGATGACCATCACGAACACCGCACGTTCTCTTGACGACTATTATTCCGACGCCTATGCAAGCGGGACCAACAATCAAATCATCCCGATTGTCGCACAACGTAGCATCACGCTCAGCGCAGATTCTGGAAACGGGCAAGTCATTCGGGTAGGAAATTCAGCGACTTCAGCAACCGTCGGCTTCCCAATTGCGGCTGGTGGTTCGCTGACCCTCGAAATCACACGAGGTTCATCCATTTTCCTCTGCTCAGCCAGTGGCAGTCAGACCCTTCACTGGATTGCGGTTTGAGCCGCTTCCTTTAAGCCCACTTGTCAAACGGGCCCTTCTGAGAAACATGAGTCAACCCACCGACGCGAAGCAGCAAAAGCAGCAAACCGCCCAAGAAGTGAACATCAGCATCGGTAAATTCGTCGCTGAACTCGTTCGCTCAACGCTTGGGCCAAAGGGGATGGACAAGCAGTTGGTCGATGCCACTGGCCGAACCGTCATTACCAATGATGGTGCAACCATCCTGAAAGAAACGAACTTCACACACGCCACTGCGAAAATGATGGTGGAAGTCGCACGCACGCAGGAAGAAGAGTGCTACGACGGAACCACATCGGCCATTGTCAAGACCGGAGAACTGCTGAAGCAAGCGGAAGACCTTCTCGCAAAGCGAGTTCACCCAACGACCATCGTCAATGGATACCAAATCGCCCTTGCCAAGTGTCAAGAAATCATCGAGGACCTGACCATCCCTGCTGACGAATATTTCTTGGACATCGCCATGACCGCCATGACAGGAAAAACCGCAGAAGTGGAACGAGAACATCTGGCTGAACTGTGCGTGAAGGCAACCGAGCAGGCTGCACCGGGTTCCATCAATGTCCTTTCTCGCTACGGTTCACCCGTTTCGGAGTCCTATGCTCCTGACGGCATTCTCGTCGGTCAAATGAAAATGCACAGCGCCATGCCCTCCAGCCTTGACAATGCGCGTATCGCTCTCATTGAAGGTGCTCTTGACCTACCTGCCATGGCGAAGGGGACCAACCTCCAATTCAACAGCGCAGAAGAAGCCGAAGCCTTCCGCCAGCGTCAGCGCACCCTCATCGCCAATATGGCCGAACACGTCGCTAACCTTGGAACGAACGTTATTCTGACAATGAAGGACATCCACCCGACCCTCGCTGAAATTTTCGCTCGCAACGGCATCATCGCCTGTCGCCGCTGTTCCGCCTCCAACCTTGAGGCCATCTCTGATGCGACCAACGCTCTCATCGTGGCAGAACTCGAAGACCTTGAGTCTGACGACCTCGGAACATGCGAGGCCATTGAAGAGGTTGAGTCCACCAACGGACAACGCGGTTTCTTTTTGCTACGAGGAACACCAAACAAGAACGCTGTTTCCATCGTGGTCCAAGCCCCTACCCAGCAGGCATCCCAAGAAATCGCTCGTGCCATGGATGATGCAATCGGTGTTGTTCACGTTGCTCGCAAAGAGGGCAAGGTTCTGGCAGGCGGCGGGGCATCTCAAGTTGAGTTGGCTATTCGCCTGCGTGAATTCGCTACGAGCGTTGGTGGCCTTGAGTCACTTGCAGTCGAGGCATTCGCAGATGCACTGGAAATCATCCCCCTGACCCTTGCTGAGAACAGCGGGCAGATGCAACCCATCGCCACCCTTCGAGAACTTCGTAAGGCCCACGCAGAGGGCAACAAGACCGCAGGGCTCAACGTCTACACTGGGGAGGTTGTCGACATGGCAGAAGAAAAGGTCGTAGAGCCGATGAAGGTTGTTCTACGCGCCCTTGAGTCTGCTACGTCCACGGCGTCCATGCTCTTGCGTATTGACAACATCATCATCGCCCGTGAACCGGACGAATTCGGAGAGTGAGCAAATGGTGAATCAAGTCTGTGTCAAGTTGGTGAAGTCTGTCCGTGGTCTTCAAGAGGCGAGAGACTGGGAAATGACACTTCCTGATGAGTGGTTCAGCACGAAGGAATACAATTTCGATGGAAACGGCATCACCATCGAGAAAACTCCGAAATACGACCTCTTTTGGTTTCCCAAATCCCTTAAAACTGCCATGAAGTTGTTTGAAGCGATGGAGGGAAATCTCAGTTCTGACTCAATGAAGGATGTTCAGGTTATCCTCAAAACCTACAAGGTGAATTGAATGAATGTGAAACAAATACAGGAAGGTATCCGGGCCCTGCGGGGTTCCGAGGCAAGGTTTCTGGTGATTGTGGAGGGCCCCGAAGGGGTTGAACTCTTCACGCATGAACCAGCAGACCGGATTGAAATGCTTGGACTTTTGGAGGTGGCACGAATTGGTTGTCAGTCCTGACATCATTGGGAACAACCCGCTCCTGAACACCCTTTTGGGTGAAGTCAGCGATGAAGAGCAGGACTACCGTGACCAGTTGCGAGAGAGCGAGTTGCGCTTGCTTGGAACCATGTTGTTCCAATCAATTTTGCTTGCGTTTTGTATTCTGCTGTATGTGAACTGGACATGGAGCCACTTCAACACTGCATACGAGAGTGCCATTTTCTACGGGTTCGCTGGGTTTTCAGTCCAAGCAGCGTTCTATTTCATCTACCGAGCGATGTTTGAGGATTCCTCCCAGCATCGCCGACAACTCAAGCGAATGCGGAACTCCAACCGACGTCGCATGGCACAATTGAAGTTCGAGCAGGAAAAGGCACAACTTGAGGTGGTTCTTGGGCAACAGATGGCCATGTATCAGGGAAACCTGTCAGCAGCGATGGCAGACAATGTCATCACCCCAACAGAATCTCAGCAATTGATGGGAAACTTGGAAGGGATTCAGCAGGTGATGGCGCAGATTCAGGCATTACAGAGCCAATCAGCACCACAAGCACCCTTGACCCCGGAGCAATTCGGAATCGACCGGCACCGAATCATGGGGATTCCGATAGGGCCGAAACTGACGCTGAACTCCCCTATCCCGACTACGCAACCCTCCGCTCCATCATCCGTGACGAGTTCGCTCGACTTGACACCAAGCGGGACCGAACCGATAACCGAAGCAGCGGAGTGAGATGCGGTGCACCAACGGCCTCTGGGGGCACATGCAAGCGCATGGTCCGTGGGGACCAACGATGTTATCAACACCGGTGATTGTGGGATGAGCAGCAGGGGAGAGTGAAATGGGCATCATTTTCAACGACAGTCAGGACGCTCAAGTGGAATCCCTGATGAAAAACACCCACTTGGGGACAACATGGGCGATGCGATACCTACGCATCAAATACGCTTTCTGGTCCTTGATTATCACAAGCACAGGCGTGGTCGTGACAGCGGTCACCGACTACGCAATCTACAAGGCATCGGGTCACGCTGGTATCATCGGATGGATTCTGGGGTGATTGATTGGTCGACCCCATCTCAACCAGCGCAATTGTTGTTGCTCACGGTTTCTGGCGGTTTTTTGACAAGGCAGGGACATACGTTACGCACAACATTGGTGTGTATGGTTTCAGCGAGACGGGAAAGTCAACCCTCGACCGCCAATTGATGACAGAAGGAAAGGTTCGCCCGTTGGGGGAAAATGAGAGGACGCATCACCGACGCTCTTGGTTGACCAGAAACCACAAAATGCCGACAAAGCAAATTCACAGGGTCCGTTCAGATGGCCTCCACAAAACGGTCGTTTCAAGGGACATTGGTGGGCACAAGGAATATTTTCCCATGTGGTTGCGAGACATGTATCAGCGTCGAATCAAAACGCTCATCATCATGATTGACCACCGACACCTCCTTAATCCAGACGACACCTCGAATCAATTGGCTCTTGGATACATCGTGGAGTCCCTCATGACAGGGAAGAAACCACGGGGCATCGGTCTCATCCGACGCTTCAAAGCACGGAAGTGGCGTCCTTCACGCATCATCATTCTCGCAAACAAGGCTGACGAATGGATGGATGAACAGGGTTATTCTCAATGGGAGCGGGGTTTGATTTCAGAACACTCGATTTTCGCTCCTTTCAAGGAACACCTTTACCAACTCCAAGAAATGCGCATCCCGACAAGGGTGGACGCTGTATCGGCCATGGTTGGCTGGAACGTGGAAGACGCGATAATGAAAGGAATGAGTGACCTATGAACAACTACCAAGAGGAACGAATGAAAGAACTGTTTGGCACCTTGCCACAGAACCGAAACATGGACTGGGATGCGGTGACGCCTGTCATCGACTTTGAGTTCAGCCGACACGCCGACCCCGTGCGTGCGCGAAAGAAAAACATCAAGCGCGCTGTCAAGACGCTGAAGCCAGTGAAGCGAACCATTGGGTTCTTCGGCTACAAGCACAACAAACCATACCAGTGCGTCGTCACTGGGGTGGATTGTCGCAATCAAGACTACGGGGACCTCAAGCGAGAATACCTTCTCGACGACCGTGGCCGAACAATCCAGTTCACACCATGGACCGGTGTCATCCCGGGGCGTGGACGACCAATGTCGGGAACGTATTGCCCACAAGCACTTCAGTTGTTCAAACTGCTCAGTGAGTGGATGGAGCAAGAAGAAAGGGAAAACGAGCGCGGCTTTTTCCGTCAGATGAGGAAGAAGGGGGTTTCATTCATCCCCATCAAGAAACCCGCAGAAAAGCCGCAAACACCCCTTGCCTCCAAGTGGGGAGAAGCCTTCATTGAAGCCGAGAAGGATGGGATTCCCATTGTGCGTGTCCCAGACTCGGTCGGGCGAAACCGCATTTCGATGTTGATTTTCGACTACGACTACATCAATGGCGTCGGGACAGACGGACGTCCCTACGGCCATGCGGAAACCATCAATGAATACATGGAGCAAGAACAAAGCCAAGAGCAGATGTTTGACGCCGCCTTTGACACAGCGATGAGGGAGGCATATCAATGAGGAATGTTCAAGTCCACGACATGCGTGCGTTAGGTAGGAGCGAATGAAAATGGGACTCTTTGGAAACTCGAATAACTCACAATCTCTGATGCCGAATGGCCTCGGACAAGTTGCGGCTGCTGCCAATCAATCAGGTTTGACGGCTATGGCCGGACAGGCTGCGATGAGTCAGGTCGACAGCATGACCAACGGAATGAACAACGAGGACCAAGTGGCGCTGTTTTACCACTTGATGGCAGCACATCCGAATCAAGTCGCCCTTTTCTTCCTCTCATACCCCAATTTCATGACGGAATTCGCTAACCTCATCGCCCTTGTTGTGCGGAAGGAAATGTATTCTCTCTTCAGGAGCGGAGCCATTGTCTCATCAAGCGAGCGAGGTGGGGCACTCACCGTGAACGCTGAAGCAGCAACGGAATATTCCTCCATCACGCAGGAGAACATCGACATGCAGGTGTCAAAGGTCGTCCCAACCCAAGAAATGCAGATGGCTGTCTCTCAGGCAGACATGCAAGCCATGCAGATGATGGGTGGACACCAACAGAACATGATGCAGCAGCAAATGCAGCAACAAATGATGCAACAGCAGATGATGCAACAGCAACAGATGATGCAACCACAACGGACGGGAATGGGTGCAGCATTGGGTGGTTTCGGTTCCTCTCTCATCCGTGGAACCCTCGGCCTCCCCCCTGCGCAGAACCAAATGCAGCCCGGTATGATGCCACAGCAACCGGGGAACCCTCAAGTCGGGCGCTTTGGGCACATGGGACAAAACGCTTAATTTGACTGCCTACCTCCAAGGTGTCAGGGCGGACCTGACATGAAACTCCTGAGCATTCGGAATATCGTCATCGCAGCAGCACTGATTGGTGTCGCAAACACCGTTCTTGGACCGAAATACGTTCCCGGGCAATACGGTGAGCGAGACCGTATTTCTTTTTCCACTGAAATATGGCCCGGGTATGGCACCGAGATGAGCCTTTCGACCTACCGCTACCTCACGCAGCGCTGGCCCCAATACACGGCTTCCTCCTCCTCCATCCGTGAATACGTTGACCGGGCGATGTTGAATTACCAATACGGATACACGTTCGCAAACGGAGATGCTTTGGAGAATGCCATCAACGACGCAGTGTATTACAACCGTAAAGTCGACTTGACATGGCCAATCCCAAAAGCGTGATTTGATGTCAAGCAGGCGCACGGTGCTCATCCTTGCGGCTGCTTTGCTATTCGTTTCCCAAACACGGAATGTCGCTGCGGCGATACCGACCGTCCAATACCAAACGGGTCGCTATGGGCGCCGTAGTGAAGTCCCGCACCCACCAACATTGTGGAGGGACGAGGGCGTCACAAGCGAATATTCGGAGGTGACTGACATCGACACGTTCGTTCAGCGCGCCGTGGCACTCCCATATTTCTCTGGGGTGGACAAAACGTTCCACCGCCAAGCCCTCGAGCGCATGGCAAGGGCATACAAATACGGCACCTATTACGAGGACGGTGGCGCCTTCTTTGCTGAATATTCTCACCTTCGCTGGGGTCCAATGACAGGACCAATAATTCAATATGCACTGACTGAGATGCCCATGCCAGAATTCGCCCTCCAACGAAACGGTTAATTTGATGGATGGCATGCGAGGACCATGAGCAGCGCACGCAACGTCCACTTTGAACGGGCAAGAGCGCTTGGTTCGATGGGGAACAACGGCCTCGGATTCATTGACCTCCCTATCATCAACATTCGTTCTCCCCGCCAACAGAAATTGCTTCTCGGAGCAACCTTGGTCTACGCTGGCCTTGGTTTCCCGGGGGCAGAAAATGTTGTCAAGGAACTCAAGAGGACGCTCAAGTTCCGTAAAGTCGCAACAGCAAAGGGCGCTACAACAGTCGCCGGGTTGTATATCATCACGCTTGGGGTGCTGAATGCATGAGCCGGGACATGTCAAAGGTCAAAGCACACACAGTCAAATCATCAACATACAAAATGCCGGAGAGTGAAGGAATGATGGGAAACGTCCACCAAGCAGCACAACTCGCTAACGCTCTCAGTGGCGTGTCTCCAGCACTCAAAAAGTTCGGAAAAGTCGTGCACTACGGTTCATTCGGCGTAGGAACAGGTGTTTTGGGCTTCGCCGTTGGAAAAGCATTGGGAGAAAACAGGTTCAGAGCGCTGTTCAGCCTGTCGTATTTAGGCACTGCTGGAGGCATGATGTTGCTTTCATACCTGACAAGGGGGTCGAACGAATGAAGCGAGCAGAATTCAATGCACAATTGGCTCACGTTCACAAGGCTCGTAACCGACAGCGAGCCATCCGAAACCAAATCTCAGCAATCAGTGGGCCACCCACCTATGTCCGCCAGATGGCAAACGAGAGCATCAAGAAGGCCCGATTCAACGCCATGGGTGCAATCGACTTTGGACGCGACAGGGCACGACGCCTGCAATACGAAACAGCGCGCAATATCGCAAATGAAGTGGACATCTCCAATCAATTCACGACACGAACAACCAGCGTTTTTGATGACCCGACCATCGTTAAGGGTGGAGACGGTCTGGATGACGATTGGTCTCTTTCAGTGAAGGACTGGGAATCAGATGCCACCCCTACGAACACAGGGGAAGTCCAAGGCGAGAAACTGCTTTTGGAGGTTAAAGAGGAACTTGGCCCTCGCGCCTCCAAGGCTGAGGTCCACGCGACATACAAAAGCAGGTTCAAGGCGAAATACGGTAGGAGCGCCCGCCCGTTCGAGCAATCCACAATGATGGTTTCCCACATCCCCGACAATCTCGACCAAGCAGACAGGGAGACCTTTGCCAAAACCAAGCAATTGGCCGAAGTTCAAGACGCCATCACGAAAATGGACAAATCATTGGTGGTCATCAACGAGCAAATCAAGGAGCAGGAGGAGGAACTCATCGCAAAAAAGCAGGAACTTGATGCTGCGAGGAAGAATCTCAACTACGCCCGACACTTGCAGAAAACCAAGCCCGAGACACTGGAACCCGGTGCGATTGGTGGCCTCGCTCTTTTGGTGAATGTGTTGCAGACTGATTACAACCAAAAATCTGTTCTTCTCAATGGCGACAGCAATTCACAGGGACTTCGCAGCATGGCTATTGACGTCCGAAAGGGAATCAGCGCACTTCATGCTCAGCGCAGTCAATTGATGGGCGAACTCGGCGTGACTGAACCAGCCCCACGGGGCATCGTCGGTTCAGCCGTGCGCACGACCGGGGCTTATGCCATTCCGGTTGCTGTGGTCACCTATTTGTTGGCCATGCGCTATTTCACACAGCAGCGTGGCACCCGTCGTGGCCGTGGAAACAACCCACTGGACATTTTCGCCTAACGGTCTTTCCAAGCCCGGATGATTGAGCGGACCTTTGACTGCGAGATGTTCATGTCTCGCGCTATCTCAGGCACAGCGACTTCTCTTGCATACATGCCCATCACTCGCTCGACGA
>CEUH01011352.1_pt1 | contig 11751 bp, 8 predicted proteins | sample 356461 | NCBI WGS metagenome assembly CEUH01 (sample SAMEA2623275, study PRJEB7988) | marine metagenome | isolation source: saline water (ENVO:00002010), including
ATGCTACTAAAACAGCTGTCTTATATTTAATCATTTTAATATATTCAACCATACTTACATCAACTCTAGATTCAAAATCAATATCATATTGTTGACCCTCGCACACTTCAAGAGCAGTTTTACTAAATAGCGTGGATAACTTTTTGAATTTACTGTCGTCATATGATTCAAAAAGTTTATAAGCCATGATTAACATAGCATCTCCAGATAGAATTCCTGTGTTTAAATCCCACTTTTCGTGAACAGTTTTTTTACCCCTACGGAGTGGGGCATTATCCATTATATCGTCATGTACTAATGAAAAGTTGTGAAAAACTTCAATTGCAAGAGCTGCGTCTAGAGCTTTTGATATGTCACCTCCAAAACAATCTGTAATCATTAAAGTCAGTATTGGCCTTAATCTTTTACCTCCAATTTCAAGAATATATTTGACAGGGTCATATAAATTTCTAGGATTACGGGATTTATTATAGTTCGCCAAATAATCTAAAAAATGAGAATGATATTCCTCTATAGTTTTCATCAAAACAAAAATAGCAGAATTAGATTTATAAACAACTTTGTAATCATTAAATGTTAAAAAATTACAAAACTTTGGAAACTATTGTTGTTTTTAAAGTTTCCATTATTATATTTGCAGCCCTTTTATTATGAAAAATAAAATAATAGCTAAATGCGAAGAATTGTTTTTAGAGCTAGGCTTTAAAAATGTAACAATGGATGATATTGCTTATGCAATGGGTATTTCAAAGAAGACCATTTACATTCATTTTTCTAATAAGACTGAGTTAATTGAAAACGTAGTTTTTTCAGTTCTTGAGTTCTTTCATAAAAACATAGAACAAATTAATAAAGAAGCTGTCAACCCAATTGAAGAATTATATGACATTAAAATGTTTGTTATGAATTATTTGAAAAATGAGCGTGGATCTACACAATTTCAATTGAAAAAATATTACCCAAACATATTTGAACAACTGGAAGTAAAAAAATTTCAAAAAATGCATTCCTCAGTTGAAAAAGGTTTGAAAAAAGGTATAAAACTTAATCTTTTTAGGGATAATATTGATGTCGGTTTTATATCAAGAGTTTATTTTATGGGTATGACTGGAATTAGAAATACTGATGTTTTTTCAGAAGAAGATTTTTCAAAAAATTATCTTATGGAAAGCTACCTGGAATATCATTTACGCGCAATTGTGACAGCTAAGGGATTAAAAATTTTAAATAAATACATTGAAAACAATAAACCTAAAGATGAATAAATTTTTTGCCCTTGTAGTATTCCCTTTATGTTTATCTGCTCAAGAAAATTCTATATCATTTTCTCTTGAAGAAGCAATTGAATACGCATTATCAAATAATAAAACTGCATTGGATAGTCAAAATGATGTTCGGTTAGCAGAATTACAAAAATGGGAAACAACCTCAACAGGACTACCACAAATTACTGCTGATATTTCTTACAATAGCTGGATCCAACAACAAATAATATTAGTTCCAGCAATTTATCTTGGCGGAGAACCTGGAGAATTTTCAGAATTAGCATTTGGAAATGAAAAAACTATAAATAGCACTCTAACAGTTACCCAAAAAATATTTGATGGGTCCTATCTTGTCGCATTACAAGCCTCAAAAGTTTATTTAAGTATTTCGAAAAACGCACTTGAAAAAACAAATAGCGAATTGAGAAAAGCAGTAACCAATGCCTATGGAAACGTTCTTCTAACTGAGGAAAACATTGAAATTTTAAATTCAAATATTAATGTCATACAGAAAAATATATTTGAATTGGAAAAAGTTTATGAAAACGGTATGACTGAACAAGAAAATATAGAACAATTACAGCTAACTCTTTCCGGATTATTAAGTGCAAAAAATTACAATTTGATTCTAAAGGAGCTAGCATACGAAATGTTCAATATAATACTTGGATTAAAATTTAATAGTAGTGTAACACTTACTGACTCAATGAAAGATCTTGTAGAAAGAACAATAATTAAAAGACCTAGAATTAGTGAAAATAGTTTCGAAAACACAATTGATTTCAAAATTGCAGCCAATAATTTAAAGTCCAAAGAACTATTGCTAAAACTTGAAAAAAGTAAAGCATTGCCTAGCCTAAGTGCCTTTATCAATGGAACTTACATTGGAAATGGTAATAGTTTTAATTTTTTAGATAAATCGCAAAAATGGTTTGGAGCATCATTGTTTGGTATAAATATGTCTATCCCAATATTCAGCTCATTAGGAAGATCAGCTTCTACGAAAAAAGCAAAAATAAACGTTGAAAAATCTCAAAGAGAACTTTCATTAACCAAACAAGAGATTGAAATTAAAATTAAGCGTGCTGAAAACGAATATAATTTTGCACAACAAAATCTACAAATTAAAAATCAAGCTTTGAATCTCGCTAGTAGAATAGAACAAAAAAACCAAATTAAATTCAATGAAGGTATTAGTTCCAGCTTTGAGATGAGCCAAGCACAAACACAATTATACAATGCCCAAAAGGAATATATCGAAGCAATGCTAGATGTATTAAATAAACATATTTCCTTGGAAATACTTTTAAATCCAAAATAAGAAAATAAATGAAATTATTAAAGACAAAATTAACTTCAATTTTACTTTGCCTTATTTTATCATGTGATAATTATTCAAAGAAGACTTCTGCTGTACAGGAGCTTGAAATGTCAAAAAAAACACTTATGAGACAAATTGATAGTCTTGGAATTCTACTGAAAGAAGTTGAACAAAACATATCCAAATTAGACACCAACAAACGTCTTTTAATGGTAACTGCTTTGAATACAAAAAAGAAAAAATTCGAACACTATATTGATGTTCAAGGGATAGTTGAATCAGATGAGAGTGTAGAATTATTCCCAGAACAAGGTGGTACTGTTTCTAACATTTATGTTAAAGAAGGCCAAAGGGTAAAAAGGGGACAAACTTTAATCCAAATCGACGACTCGTTAATAAAAAGTACAATTGCTGAAACTCAGACACAACTTGATTTAGCTACTACAACTTTCAATCGTCAAAAACGCTTATGGAATCAAAATATAGGCAGTGAGATACAGTATTTGCAATCAAAAGCAAAAAAGGAAGGATTAGAAAATAAAATTAAAAGCCTTAAAGTTCAAGCTCGAAAACTTAAAATAGTTGCTCCTTTTACAGGAACAATTGATGAGGTATTCAATAAAATTGGTGGTCTCGCAGCTCCACTATTTCCATCTGTTAGAGTGATAAACTTAGAGCGAATACATGTTGAAAGCGAGGTAACTGAAACTTACTTAAAAACTATTGCTATAGGTACTAAAGTTGAGTTATTTTTTCCATCCCTTGGTAATAAAATAAAGGCTAAAATAAACCAAGTTGGGAATTTCATTAATCCTGATAATAGAAGCTTTAAGATTCGAATAGACATTAAAAATAAAGACAATGAGTTAAAGCCAAATTTATTGGCAGATTTAAAAATTAATGACTTTGAAGAGACTGGTATAGTAATACCTTCAAAATTAATACAAAAAGATCGTCTTGGAAATTCTTTTGTGTACACATTACAAAAAGTTAAGGATAATTACAATGTTGAGAAATCTTACATTAAAGAGAAAATGACCTACAACAATGAGTCCTTTATTTCTGAAGGATTAAATGAAGATGTTTTAGTGGTTGATAAAGGATCACGATTAATTAAAGAAGGTGAAATTGTAATCCTATCAGAATAAAATGGCCATGAAAAAGTATAAAGAATTTAAAATCTCGTCATGGGCAATTTCTAATAAGGCCACTGTAGCTGTTATAACTTTTATAGTTGTTTTAGGGGGTTATCTATCTTACACAGGAATGCCTAGGGAAAATTTTCCGGAAATTATTGTTCCTCAAATTTATGTTGCTACTCCATACCCCGGTAATTCAGCAACAGATGTAGAAAAATTAATTACAAAAAGATTAGAAAAAGAAATAAATGCAATAACAGGAATTGATAAAATAACATCAACATCAATACAAGGGTACTCAAGTATAAAAGTTGAATTTAATTTTGATATTTCCCCCTCAGAAGCTCTAATAAAAGTAAAAGACAGGGTAGATATTGCTATGGCTGATAAGGATTTTCCTAAAGATCTCCCAAGTGAACCAAGTGTAACTGAAGTTAATTTCAGTGAGCAAATGCCAATTATGAATATTAATCTTTCGGGAGATTTCTCGATGGATCAATTAAAAGAATATGGAGAATATCTTGAAGACAAAATTGAGGAATTAGTTGAAATTTCTGGGGTAGATATAAGAGGGGTCCAAGAAAAAGAGCTTGAAGTCGCATTAGATTTATATAAAATGCAGGCATCAAAAATTAGTTTCAATGATGTTGAAAACGCAATAGCTTTTGAAAACCAAAGTATTTCTAGCGGAGATATTCTAGAAAATGGAACCAGAAGAAATGTCAGAGTAATTGGGGAATTTTTAAACCCATTAAAAGTTAAGGACATAATTATTAAACGAGAAAAAGGAAATATTGTATACCTAAGGGACATCGCTGAGGTTTCTTTTAAAGAACAGGAAAAACAAAGTTATGCAAGAGAGTATTTACAACCAGTTGTGATGCTAGATGTCAAAAAAAGAAGCGGTCAGAACTTATTAATCGCGTCATCAAAAATTGATGAAATCATTGCTGCTGCGCAGGCTAATATATTTCCAAAAAAATTAGTTGTTTCTAAAACTAATGATCAATCTAATGACACTAAAACCATGGTATCTGACTTAGAGAACAGTATTGTTTTAGGAGTAATTTTGGTTGTCCTTGTACTTTATTTCTTCTTAGGTTTTAGAAATGCATTATTTGTTGGTATTGCAATTCCATTATCTATGCTATTGTCATTTATAATTTTAAGTTTCCTTGGAGTAACACTTAATACAATGGTATTATTTTCGCTAGTTATTGCACTTGGAATGTTGGTTGATAATGGGATAGTAGTAGTTGAGAATGTATATCGATTAATGGATGAAGGCGTTAATAGATTAGAAGCCACAAAACAAGGAGTTGGTGAAGTTGCACTGCCTATCATTGCATCCACCGCAACAACACTAGCAGCATTTTTACCACTTATTTTATGGGATGGAATTGTTGGTAAATTTATGCAGTGGCTTCCAATTACTTTAATCATTGTTTTGAGTTCATCATTATTTGTAGCTCTAATAATAAATCCAATGTTGATTTCTTTATACATGAAGATTGTCCCTAAAAAAAATAAGATTACTTTAATTAATAGATTAGAAAGTGTTTATGAAAAATTTCTGAGCTTCTCGATGAAAAAGAAAAATCCATATATATTAATTACTAGCACATTTGCTCTATTATTTCTTGCCTGTGGGTTGATGTATACTTTCCCGCCAAAGATTTTATTCTTTCCAAATACAGAAGCAAAACAAGTATTTGTCTTTTTAGAATACCCTATCGGAACTGATATTGAAGAGACTAATTTACTTTCTAAAAATATTGAATCTGATATTGAAAATCACTTGAAAAAATATGAAATTAATGGTGACAACTTTTTAGTAACTTCTGTAATTGGGCAAGTTGGCGAAGGAACTTCAGATCCTAGTCAAGGACAAATGGGTGGTAATACTCCAAATAAAGCTAGAATCACAGTAGATTTTGTTAAGTTCCAAGACAGAAACGGAGTAAGTACAGAACAAGTTCTAAAGGATATTAGACAAGTCGTACAAGGATACCCTGGAGTTAGTATTGTAGTTGATAAACCTGCCGACGGCCCACCTGTTGGGTCACCAATTAATCTTGAAATTAAGGGAGATGACTACAATTTAATTCTTCAAACAGCAAATTTAATAAAGACACACATTAATAGATCAAATATTCCAGGTATTGAAGAATTAAAACTTGATATTGATCAGGGGAAACCAGAGTTAATTGTTAAAGTTGATCGTCAAAAAGCTAGAAGGCTAGGAATTTCAACCGGATTAATTGGAAGTAATCTTAGGACAGCACTCTATGGTAAAGAAATTTCAACTTATAAAGATTTAAAAGATGATTATCCTGTTAACATAAGATTAAAGAACAAGTACAGGTATGACCGTAATGCACTTTTAAATCAAAAAATAACATTTAGAAATCAAAGTACAGGGAGAATAAAACAAGTACCCATCTCTGCAGTAGCACAAACAGAAAACAATAATAATTTTAGTGCTGTTAAAAGAATCAATTTAGATAGAGTTGTTACAATATATTCAAATGTCCTTAGTGGTTATAACCCAACTGATGTGAATGATAAAATCAGATTACTGATGGAAAAATATGAAGTCCCAAAAGGAGTTGAGGTTAGCTTTACCGGCGAGCAAGAAAAACAAGCTCAAGAAATGGCCTTTCTCAGTAAAGCGCTTTTAATTGCTGTTTTATTAATTTTTCTAATTCTTGTAGCCCAATTTAATTCAGCAATAAATCCGATAATTATTTCAATTTCTGTATTACTTAGTTTAATTGGTGTACTGTTTGGCTTATTAATTTTTAGAATGGACTTTGTGATATTAATGACTATGATAGGGATTATCTCTTTGGCAGGAATTGTAGTGAATAATGCTATTGTTTTGATTGATTATATCAATTTAATTGTAAAAAGAAGACGGGAAAAACTAGGACTTAATTCAAACGATAATCTTTCAGTAAACGAACTGCTTGAATGTATTGTTGAGGGTGGAAAAACTAGGCTTAGACCTGTGCTATTGACCGCAATTACTACAATATTAGGGCTATTCCCTCTTGCACTTGGTATTAATGTTAATTTTAAAACTCTAATAACAGAACTAAACCCAAACTTTTATATTGGCGGAGAAAATGTTGCTTTTTGGGGACCAATGGGTTGGGCAATTATCTTTGGTTTAACATTTGCGACATTTTTGACATTAGTGGTAGTTCCTATTTTATATTTTTTAAGTAATAAAATTAAACTAAAACTAACTAATGTTATGACATAGATGTTGTAGTTTAATTTTAATAATATAAATTTGTCTATCAAATAATTTCACATACATGTACAGAACGCATAATTGTGGTGAGCTTAGATCATCTCATATAAATAAAACAGTAACTCTTTGTGGTTGGGTGCAAAAATCTAGAGATAAAGGTTTTGTAGCTTGGGTTGATTTGCGTGATCGTTATGGCATTACTCAACTTGTTTTTGATGCTAATCGAACTGATAATAATTTGATGGATTTAGCTAAAAACTTAGGCAGAGAATATGTTATACAAATAACAGGAATAGTAATTGAACGCGCGTCCAAAAATCCAAATATAGTAACAGGTGAAATTGAAATATTAGTTAAATCGCTAAAAATTCTCAACACTGCTAAAACTCCCCCATTTACTATTGAAGATACAACAGATGGAGGCGAGGAATTACGAATGAAATATCGCTATTTAGACATTAGAAGAAGCCCAGTCAAAAATAATTTGATATTAAGACATGACATTTTACAAGAAGTTCGTTCTTATTTGTCATCAAACGGGTTTATTGAAATAGAAACTCCATATTTGATAAAATCTACACCCGAAGGGGCTAGAGACTTTGTTGTTCCTAGCCGTATGAATGATGGACAATTTTATGCACTTCCTCAATCGCCACAAACATTTAAACAACTTTTGATGGTTGGAGGAATGGATAAATATTTTCAAATTGTAAAATGTTTCCGTGATGAAGATCTGCGTGCTGACAGACAACCTGAATTTACACAAATTGATTGTGAAATGTCTTTTGTTGAACAGGAAGACATTATTGAGGCTTTTGAGGGCCTTACAAGTTATTTATTAAAAAAAATAAATAAAGTAACCTTAAATAAATTTCCTAGAATAACTTACGAAGATGCTATAAAAACCTACGGAAACGACAAGCCAGACATTAGATTTGAAATGAAATTTGGAGAACTAAATGCGGTTTCACAACACAAGGAATTTAATGTTTTTAATGACGCTGAACTTGTAGTCGGTATAGCAATACCTAGCGGTAACAAATTCTCTAGGAAGGAAATTGATAAGCTCATTGATTGGGTAAAGCAACCTCAAGTTGGCGCAATGGGAATGGTTTATGTTAGATGTAATGATGATGGCAGTTTTAAGTCTTCAGTAGATAAGTTTTATAACCAAGATGACTTATCTAAATGGGCTAAATGTACAAACGCAAGTGAGGGTGACCTGATATGCATTTTATCTGGAAAAACAAATGAAGTTCGCACTCAGCTCAGTGCTTTAAGAATGGAGGTTGCTGAACGTTTAGGCCTAAGGGATCCTAGTGTATTTGCTCCTTTGTGGGTAACGGATTTTCCGCTATTAGAATGGGACGAAGAACAAGAGCGCTTTCATGCGATGCATCATCCATTTACAGCTCCAAAACCTGAAGACATTCCACTACTGAAGACTGATCCAAAAAAGGTCAAAGCAAACGCTTATGATTTAGTTTTAAATGGCAATGAAATTGGAGGTGGTTCAATCAGAATTCACGACAAAAAAACTCAAGCATTAATGTTTGATTATCTTGGATTTAGTGAAAACGAAGCTAAAGAACAATTTGGTTTTTTAATGAACGCTTTTGAATATGGTGCTCCCCCTCACGGAGGTATTGCTTTTGGCTTAGATAGATTAGTCTCAATAATGGGTGGTCAAGAAACTATTAGAGATTTTATAGCTTTCCCAAAAAATAATAGCGGTAGGGATGTGATGATTGATGCTCCTTCATCAATTGATAAAAACCAGTTAAATGAATTAGGCTTGCAACTAAAGCCCTAATATTGGTGATGAAATACTTAATTTGGATAATATTCATCACATGTACAACCTTAATTTTTTTAGGGCTTATAATTCCTGACTCTGATACTATAGATCAAACATTAAAAGCAAAGGAAATTGAACTTTCAAACAAACTTATTGGCTTTGGTGTGATGGGAATGTTCTTTTTAGTCTTTCCATTATTTTCATATTACCGCTGGAAAGATAAAAAAATGTCTGATTATGTTCTAAATAAAGAAAATCTAGATAAAATGAAAGAGCACAATAATTAATTAAGATTCCTTTTTTCAATAAAAAACCTTTTTAGTAAAGATGAGGCTTGATCAGCTAAAACGCCACCTTTAATCTTAGTCTTTGGATGTAATTTGTTGTTTAGACTTAAGCACCCGCGATCAGGATCTGAAGCTCCATAAACAACATTCGAAATTTGACTCCAAAACAATGCTCCTCCACACATTTGACAAGGCTCAAGGGTAACATATATTGTGCAATTGTGTAAGTATTTACCTCCAATAAAATTAGATGCTGCTGTGATAGCTTGCATCTCAGCATGTGCAGTTACATCATTTAATAGTTCCGTTAAATTATGTGCACGCGCAATTATTTTGTTATCAATAACAATAACTGCTCCTACTGGGACCTCCCCTTTCTCAAAGGCTTGTTCTGCTTCATACAAGGCCTTTTTCATAAAATATTCGTCGCTAAACTCTATATTCACAATCTTTGAATCAAAACTTTAATCCTTTTATTTTTCGATAAATTAATATTGCATTACTATCAGAATAAGACGCAACCAAGGAACAAACAGCCATCATTCGGATATATAAGTCATCATTTTTATAATCTAATTCAGAATCAAATAGTTTTAAAATGAGTTCATCATAGTGACTGCCAGCACTGTGATAACAATTATTAACTGCATTAGAAAATCTTAACAAAAGTTCGTTTATTACCTCAAAACCTGAAAGTTCTTTATCAACAACTTCTTTTGAATTATAGACCTTATCAATACTAATCTTAATTATATCATCCATTTGAGCTTTATATTGGCTCTTATCAAGTAAAGAAGTATTAAAATCCCCGTTTAAAATCGAGCTTTCATTTTTAATAAATAATTCAACTGCATCATCAATCAAAGTCCCTATTGCTATGGCACGTAAATAACTTACACGTGCCTTTTTGTTTGTAAGAGAATTATATTTATCTGTTTGAATATTATCCTTTACTAATTTAATAAGATATTCAAGTGCATAGTCCTCTTCAATAAGACCTAAATTAATACCGTCTTCAAAATCAATAATAGTATAACAAATATCATCTGCCGCCTCAACCAAATACGCTAGTGGGTGTCTTGAGTATAGAATTTCAGATGAATTTTCTAGTTTCAATAATCCTAATTCCCCAGCCAATAGAGAAAATGTTTCTGACTCACTTTGAAAAAAGCCATATTTCTTGAACGCAATATTTGAATTAGGTTTAGCTGGTAAAGATGCCTTGGGGTATTTTGTAAAAGCTCCTAAGGTTGCATAACTTAATCGAAGGCCGCCTGGCCTCCCTTTAACATCTTGAGTTAATATTTTGAAACCATTTGCATTACCTTCAAAATCACATAGATCTTGGTATTGTTTTGAAGTAAGTTCAGATTTATAATTTTCCCCCGGTCCATTCTTAAAAAAATGTCCTATGGCCTTTTCTCCGGAATGGCCAAATGGAGGGTTTCCAATATCATGTGCTAAAGCGGCAGCCGCTACAATGGAACCAAAATCATTTGCCCTATATCCGTGTATAGTCTCTAAAGAAGGATACTTTTCTAAAATTTTCACCCCTACTTTCCGACCTAATGAACGAGCCACAACACTTACTTCTAAACTGTGGGTTAATCTTGTATGTACAAAATCTGTGGATGAAAGTGGAATCACTTGAGTTTTGTCTTGAAGACTTCTAAACTCAGGAGAAAAAATAATTCTGTCATAATCTACATCAAAGCCGAGTCGCGTCTCATCTTGTTCATTTCTTAGACGCTTACTTGAATCGCCTTGTCTTCTTAGGGATAACAATTGCTCCCAATTCATAGATTTATTCATTCGTGCAAGTTAATAATTTATATTATTTATTTAATTTTTACATAACGTTTACTTAACATCAGATTCAGATTTTTGAAATACAAAAAAATTGATAATATAAAGTAAAATGAAAAACAAACTAGTAATTCTAGCAGCTATATTTTTTACATTCAACTTACAATCACAAGAAATTAGCGATACATCTTTCGGAAAAGGATTAATTAATTTTACTGCAAAAGATAGTACATTTAGTGTAAAATTCGCACCTCGTTTTCAAGTAAGATCAATGTCTTCATGGGATCATAACGGAGATATTTATGAAAGTGGAGAGCACAACTTTATAGTTAGGCGAGCGAGACTAAAATTTGATGGGTTTGCTTATAATAAAAATCTTATTTATAAAATTGAATTAGGCTTATCAAATAGAGATATTTCCGGTGCAAATGATTTTAACCGTAATACTCCCCGTTACATTTTAGATGCTGTTCTTAAATGGAAGTTTGCTAAAAACTGGGAATTTTGGGCAGGACAAACAAAATTACCTGGGAACGTTGAACGAGTAGTTTCGTCTGGAAATTTACAATTAATTGATCGATCGTTATTAAATAGCCGTTTTAATATTGACCGTGATTTAGGTATACAGTTACGTCATAAAACTAAACTTGGAGATGAGTTTTTAATAAGAGAAAAATTATCATTATCTCAAGGGGAAGGTAGAAATGTAAGTGAAGGTAACATAGGCGGATTACAATATACCGCGAGACTTGAAATGTTACCCTTTGGGACATTTAAATCAAAAGGAGATTATAGTCAATCTGATCTGAAGCGCGAAGAAAGACCTAAGCTAATGTTAGGATTTACTTATAACTTTAACGAAGATGCTGTAAGAGA
>CEUH01013912.1_pt1 | contig 11741 bp, 17 predicted proteins | sample 356461 | NCBI WGS metagenome assembly CEUH01 (sample SAMEA2623275, study PRJEB7988) | marine metagenome | isolation source: saline water (ENVO:00002010), including
TGTATCTAAATCTTCGGATTCTTTTAGTATGTCTTTGAATCTAATCATATACTAATAAATATGATTAAGAATAGATTTCTCTCACCTTTCCTTTAATAATGATTTCTTCGTCAACAGGTCTCCAATCCGTAATTAAATTTGAATGGAACGGTTTACCATCTTTAGGTATGGCTATTGTAACGTGTGGTATCTTATTACTACTATGATATCCATCTACTTTAACTGCTATTGCATCTTCTGAAACCCCAATTTTTTTAACTGTTAATTGTACTGTTTTACCTATATCATCTCTCAAATGTTTAGGTACAGGTTGTTTAAATCCCATAGTCATATGATGTGCAATTTTTTTCCAGTTTAAAGGAATTTCAACATAATCATCTACAAACATAATTAAATTATCTTGATCGTCATCGTCTAAAACTACTGCAGAATATAATAGATTACCTGTAGATTCATTTAGTTCTTCTATTCCATCTACTTCTTCACTATGACTCTTAGGCATAATACTTATATTCCACTTATTCAAGACTTTTTCTAATGCAATAGGTAGTGCCATAGATACTGCACCTAATCCCATTAATGCTACTATTCTTGCTAAATCTTTAGACTGTTCTTTGAGAAACTTTTTATCTTCTTCTGTAACATCTTTTCTATTAATAATTTTTGCAAGAATTTTAGCTGCCTCAGTTGTTTCTTTCCCCTCTCTTTTAGCACCATTCACAAACTCAGTCCAAGAATTTTTTAAGTCTTCTACTCTACCCTCAAATAAAAATTTAGGTTGTTTACTTTCTTTGATTGATTTAATTTTTTTCTTAATCAATCTTTTTCCTGATTTAATAATGTGCTTCTTCTTCATAATTACAATTAATCGGTTCTAATTATGAGATAAAGGACTCCATTCATATTTATTTCATCGTAGTTGCCATCATAACTAGCTAAGGCTTCATAACCTTCATCATCTTTAATTGATTCTTTGAGACTATCTTCATCCAACCAGAAAAAACTATCTATAGCACTTTCTCTATCAAAACCTAGATTATCAACAAAATAACTAACACCATCACTTCTAATTTCATCCACAGTATTTTGGGTATAATTTTCTCTTAACTCATCTTTGGCTTGTTCTACAAATTCTCCTTGATAAATTTCTTGTAGGTTTTCCATCTCAGTTTCTAAGTCATCTAACTCACTTTGTAAATCATTAATCTCTTCTTGTTTCAAATCTATCTCCTCTTCTAATCTATTGTACTCATCTTCATCTTCTACATAATCCAAGTCCCCTTGCTCTGATTCTAACTCCTCTTTTTCCGACTCTAAGTCATCCATACGTTCTTCGATATCATCTTTTTCACTGTCTTTTTCTTCCCATTGCTCTTTGGCATCATCCATGTTATCATAACCAGCTTCTTCTAATATCTCTTCATCTGTCATATCACTTAATCTATGATCAGCCTCTTCTTCCGCAAATTGTTCAATGGCGGAATCGTTTGGTTCTAAATGATTTTCCAAATACCAATCTTCCATATATTCAACACCATCATCTATTCTACTTTGTGCGTAATCATCCATTGCGTCATCCATCTCATCTTCATCACCTATTGCATATGTTCCACCATCATCTTCGTTTTCATACTGATCTAAACCATAGTGACTATAACCACCCTCTTCCATTAAAAATGGTGGTAAGTCAAAATATTCTGCTAGTGCTAATTGTTTGTCATCAAATTCAGAGTTAATCTTTTCCATATCTAAATCAACCTTTTCTAAATCATCGTAGGTTTCTCCCTCATCCTCATCAACAAGTTGTTCCATATAAAGATATGTTAATCTCATTTTAAGTTCCATATCCTCAATATATAATGTATCAGTTAAGAATCTCCAAATCTCTGCACCATCAGACCAATCCAAATCTTTACTTTGCATCAGTTTAAGAAACTTCTTATCTACAGGAGTAAGAGTAATCAATTTAGGTTCTTGTGTTTCCTTTTGTTCTTCTTCTACTTGTTCGTATAGTTTAAATAATTTCATCTTAATAATCTATCTGTATTATATAATAAGTATCATCATTTATCGTTTCCGTATCATAATAGTCATCTATATTGCTTAATTCGCCTGCCCTGTCAATGGTTGTCATATCTTCAATAAACCCTTCTCTATCGAAATTTAACCACTTTGGTAGTTTACTAACATCTACTTCATTCCACTTATTTAAATAGGGTTTAGTGAATTCATACTCACCCCACTTTTGATCTTGTGTTATATAACCATGGTCAATTAACCAATCACCAATGTAGTTAGCCATTTTATTGTATTCATCATTATATACTAATTCTCTTACTCGTTCCCTTAGAGAATCCTCTATTTGGTCCATTTCTACTTTTTTAGGGATACCACTATTCATTGGATCATCTTCATTCTGTACTAACTGATAATATCTTTTAATTAATTTTATAACTTCATCACTATTATCATAATCCTTTATCATACGAATTATATCATTAATACGAGTATTAGATTCTATATCTTCTGCATATTCACTAGCAATAATTCTTTTATCTGTATCATCAATATATAAATAACTTATTAATCCGTGCACAGTACCTTCGAATTGGGCTGCCTCACTAAAGTTATAGTATCTATCTTGTAATGCATCATTTATTGCGCCCAATGTTTCATCTTCAGTACCTACTTCATAATGATCGTCATTTACTATATCATAAAAAACTGACATGTCTCTATCCCAAGTTTCTTTCATATCTACAACGAGTATAGGTGGTAGATTTAAATTATTTGCAACTGCCTGATGACGGTAGTTAGGACCGGGTATTATATTTTCTCCTTGTGTTGTTAGTTTATTATAATCTCCGTCTTCTTGAAAGTTATTTATAAATAATTTTATATAATACTCTATTTGCTTTGGATCATCAAACCCCATTATATTTTTTAAAAAATCATATATACGGTATAAAAAATTTTCATCTAAATTTCTTAATTCTTCTACTAAATTATAATTTAATTTAGAATCATCCTCATGTTCTCTCCATACCTTATTGTGAATAAGGGTTAATATTTTTTTGTCTACTTTACTTAATTCAGTATTTTTGGATTCAGTTATATAGTCTCTTAATTTATACAAAATATTTTTTTATATAAATATATAAAAATTTACTATAAAGATACATTTAATGTCGCTTTTATTGAATTTTCTTCAGATTGTTCATTTACTACTAACCAAATAGTATGATGTGTACCGACATAATGTAATACATCATTTACAATATACATTATATCATCATCAAAATAAACCTTTTCACCGATAGATGGAATTTTTTTTATTTTAATATTTTCCTTAATGAAATTAAATTGTTTATCTACAATATGTATTATTTCAGATTTTTTAAATATGTTAAAAATTTTCATTTTTTATTGATATTTATACAAATATACTTTATTATTACAGAAAAATAAATATAATTATAAAAAGATGTTAAAAGTAAACGTAAAAAAAGGGAATATTGAAAGAGCACTTAAAGAAATGAAGAGTAAATTCATTAAAACTAAGGTTGCTAGAGAATGTAGAAAGAGAGAAGAGTTTACTAAACCATCTGTTATAAGAAGAGAAGAAATTAGTAAGGCAAAGTATGTACAAAAGAAAAGAACAGAAGAAGATGAATAGTTTACTATCTAAAGAGGTAGTTAATTCAATTAACGAACAAATATGGTTAGAAAATAATGCTTCTTTTTATTATTTGTTTTTATCTACACAATTTAATGAAAATGGGTATAACGGAATATCTAAATTCTTTTTAGAACAATCTAATGAGGAACGAGAACATATGTTAAAATTAATGAATTATTTATTAGAACAAGATGCACAACCCATAATTCCTAATTATAATTTTATGGAAGACTTAGAAGAAGAATTTAATATACTAACACATTTTCAAAATTCTCTTTATAATGAGCGTAAAGTAACTAAATCTATAAACACTATTATTAGTAAGTGTAAAGAAGTAAATGATATTCAAACTGAAACTTTTATGCAATGGTTTGTTACTGAACAAATGGAGGAAGAAAATAAATTTAAAGAAATTATAGATGATTTAAAAATTATCGGTGATAATGGAGGTGGTTTATTTGAATTAAATAAACAATTAGGTAGATTACCTGCAGAAGAATAATTATTCTATTATAACATATATCCAAACTACACCGTAGGAAATAACAAATTTAATTTCCCCAAAAAAACCTCTTTTATTAGATATATCTCTATATTTATCGTAGTACATATCAAAGTTATCTTCAAATTCTTTCACATTGTGTTTCCCTAAGAACAATAAACTACTCTCATTTCCATATTCATCACTATATATAGGCATATTTATCTTTTACTATAAATATCTGTAAATAATAATATGTTCTACTAGATTTGTTTAAACTTTAGAAAAAAAAGTTAAACATTTAATTTACTATTCACTAAATAAATCATTACCCCAAACATCTTCAGGATTTCCCTCTAACGGATTCCTCAAAGTAGTATTAACTGTGTAGTCCACTGGTTGAGGAGTTATCGTTCTACTAACCCATTCTCTAATGTGCCTTGTTTCCCCATCTCTATTTGTAGTATCTATACCTTCAGGTCTTGTTGGTCTAGTAGTATTGGCAAATATATCATCTCCGAAGTCAAATTGGAAGTCATCAATGTCTACCTCATCTTCTACTTCATCATTAACAGGCATATCCCCAAGAAAATCCCCTAAACCATCTAACCCAAATACTTCTTCGTTGTTATCTGTAGTATCATCAGACGTAGTTGCTAATAAACCGGTGTGTAAAGTTAATAAATCATTATATAGTTTTTTTCTATTATTATATTTACTCTCTAATAATTCTATACTAATGTAATTTATCAACATATCTGCAATTATTCTGTGAAACCTACTAGGTTTTCTATTACAAGATGATAACAACTGTCTTTCTTTAATCTCTATTGAATCTTTGCTATCTAAATGTAACTCTAACGCTGAGGTACTACCTTCTGTCATAATCATAAATATCCTTACTAAACCACTCTCTATTTTTTCTTTATATCCTTGACTCGGATTATTAATACAGTTTTTAAGTTTGTTTCCTGCCCATTGCATTTCTGTCTCACTAAGTATTTCTTTTATAGTAATACCTGAAGGTAAAGATATCTTATTAGAATCTATAAGGGGTTGAGTTAGTGGTTTAGACATCATTTCTTTATATACCTTAATGTCTTTTGAAATACTTTCATAAGTAGGTTTAATATTTTTATTATTCTTTTTTAACGAATCTACAATAATATATCTTAACCATTCGCCTTCTTTATTTTGTATTCTTTTAATGTCTTTGAATAACACTAATGACTCTTGTAAATTTAATCCGTATTTTTGTATTGCAAATATAAAATCTATTTCTCTTTTACAGTACTCATCTAATTCTTTTATTTGTGTTACACTAAAATCACAATTAGCGAACTCTAAGTCTATCATTACAATCTTTTGAAGATACTTTGAATTATTAATAATTAAATCACATTTTTTATGTAACGATTTTTTTATCTTCCCACTTACATAGTGGTACGCATTAATAAATGCAATGGGAGAACTATACCCTAAATAAGCTTTATCCATTATTTTCATGTTAGGTTCAGTATACTTCACTGGATGCAGCGCCCAAAGTCTATCATTATATTCTGACCATTTACTTAAGTCACCTTCAGGAATACTAACTTCAGGATTTAACCAATTAGAAATATGTTTACTATCTTGTGACTTTTTAGTACCATTAATTTCTTCATGTCGTTTAAACCACATTTCTTTTTTATCATCAAAAAATTTTACCATTTTAAAATATGGTTTTATTTTAGGAAAATATTCCATAAACATATCTTTATATTTATGACTGAAATAAAACCCCCATTGTCTTGGCATCAATCTCCACCTAATAGAATGTATTAATGGTTGTGAAAGTATTTCCATACACTTATCTACATCACAATAACAGTTTAATTCTTTTATCTTTTTAAATAATCTGATAGCGGTATGTCCGGGAGTATACATAGCAGAAATATCTAACTGATTTGTTCGGAAAAATTCTGCGAACTGAGGTGTATAAAAGAGATTACCTGTTGATAAATCAATGCCTATCTGACAACAGTTGAAATCAAATCCATTTAAGATATACATATAATCTCTATTATTTTGTAAATCTATAATTTGAGATATTACTATAGTATTTAATAACCCATCACGTAATACTTCTAATATTCTATAATTAGATGCATCATCATATCCTATGTCACCCGCATAATAACCTTCTTGTATAATTAATTCTTTTGTTCTTAATGGTGTATTACCCTGAATATTTTCATGATCCGCCTCTACAAATATATCTAAATCATTTATGGGGTAAAGGTTATCATCATGTATACCTTTCCCATTCTTCATCCTCAATAATGTATTTGCAACTGCACCACCAGCCAAAAATCCTCTATCAGGAATTGTCACTAATTTATTTAGTTCTTTTAATATTTTTAGAGCAATGTCCTTCTCTTCTAATAGGTTTTTCATTCTTTATAATAGTTTATATATAAAACGTAACTAGGTATTAAAATACCACAAATTATTAAAATATATCCTATAATGGGTACTAATGTCACCATACCTATAAAAATAGATATAATAATTATACACCATAATAAAATTTTTTGTATTTCTGATTTATTCATAACTTTCTATTTCTAAAAGATCAGATATATACATTTTGATATCTTCTGGGTTAAAACCATCTTCATACATATCTATAACTGAATCTACTATTTTATCTGATAACATATCATAATCATTCTCAATATACTTAAACCAAGAATCATCTTTTTCTATATTTTCTATTGGGTTGTCATTTCTTTTATAGTCATTTATACCTAAATGGTGTATTAGGTTAATTCCCATACGTAATGCTTTCTGTACTTCATCTACTACAACATATTCACTATCTCTGTGTTGTTCGTAATACCCACACCCTAAATTTAAACAATTAAAATCGAATTTTTGTGCTAGTTGGTTAACATCCGTAAAAGGATCATTACTAAATTTTGTATAACCACCTTCACTTAAAACTGTTTTTACGTTATCCTTAAATTCATCATCAAAAATTTTAACACCGCTACATATTTCTGTAATCCAATTAGCGGATGGTGCATCGAATTGTATTGCATACCCCACATTTTTGAAGAATTCTTCACAAGCTTCTCTAGAACCTAACATACCTATTTCTTCCTCAACGAAAAATGCGCCTTTTAATATATCCATTTCTAAAAAAAGTGATAAACAAACAAATACACCACACTTATCATCTCCACCAATACCTGTTTGTTCATTAGTTAGTGGATTATACGCAATTAAATCACCTTTAACATTCTCTACAATGTCTAACCTTCTTTTTTCGTTAATTAAATCTATATGTGACCTATGGACGGTATCGATGTGTGAAACTACACAAGGATAGTATTCACCCGAAGTTACTTTATCTTTACCTTTAGTTAGATATACGTTACCTTTCTTATCTAATACATAATCGATTTCGTTATCTATTGCAAATTCTACTATATAGTCTCTTAACATACTTTCATTACCAGATATTGATGGTATTGAGAGTACATCTTTTAAAAATTTCTTATCCATAACGATTAATTTATACAAATATAGGAATAATTTGACAAAAAACCAAATAATTATATAACAAATTTATTACAAATTTTATTTACAATTATTGTTTTTGAGTGTATTTATTAATAAAGTTAATAAAAAAAATTAAAAAAGACAAATATTATGGGATGTGGATGTAAAAAAAGAAAACCAACACCAGCTAAACCAAAAACAACTAATACTACAACACCAACACCGAAACCTAAATCTAAGTAATTAGTTTAACTCATTCGCTGGACCTCTGGTGGGACTAACCGACCAAGGACTATTATCTAAAGTATTTGCGGGACCTCTATTAGGGGAAACAGACCACGGACTATTATCTAATGTATTTGCAGGACCTCTTGTAGGTGAAACACTCCAAACTGAACCTGATCCACCACCACTTGAACCACCGGAATCAGAAGTACCACCTTCTTCTTGTTCGTCAATTAATTCTTCATTATCACCTATAGTATCTATATTATACTCATTAACCACAAATCCAAAATCTTGTTCTTTATCATAATATCCTAAGTATACACCATCTTGATCGAAAACAACTACTTCGTGTGCACTACTTTGAAATGTTAAATCATTAGGTGAGTCAACCCACGAAAGTATCTGTAAGTACCATTCTTTAGGATCAGTAACTGTTTCTCCAAACTCTCTTAGGACAATCTTCTTATATTGTGATTCTGTAAGTTTAATCTTCATTACCTATTTATTTACATATATCATCCACTGTAACACCTAATTTTGACATAATTTCAGTCATCATTGAGTTTATACCTCTACCAACTGCACCATATTTTGTTCTCATATGTTGTTCTATTTCATCTAAGATTTCTTTAGAAAGTAATCCACCACCAAATTTACTAACTAATGGTTTTGCAACTTTAAGAACTGTCCCAAGTAATCCACCATTCGCTTTATCATATAATGCTTCTAAAACTTGTTCTGGTTTAACTTTCATATCTAAAGACATTCTAGTGATAAAATCATCTAAAGATTCTGCAGCTTGTTTAGCTGCCTCTTTAGGGTTCGCACAAAATTGCTTTTCGTCTGCAACCACTGTGTTTAGTTTCTCTATAAAACCTTTTAATCCATCTTGATATTTAGTTACTAATTTAATGAAAGGTAATCTCATCTTTTCCTTTTCTTCTTCAGTTAAATAACTTTTAGTTTCCCCTAATAATCTTTTATTAGATTCTAATATTAATTCTCTTTTTAATTTTGCTAATCGTCCCATCTTTATTTTTTTTTATTTTATCCTATATTTTTTAATAAATTATTTAATTTCTTTCTTGATAAGTCGTTTTGAAGTGACCGTACACCCATACTAGTGTCTCCATCTATATATGGTAAAACCTCAAATTTATTACCACGACCATCCTCATCTTCATAGAAATCATTTTGTACCATCCCTTTTTGTGGGGATATATCATCTACAATATCAATATCAAATTCATCCAGTACCGCATCCAAATCCAATTCATTCATATCACCCACTTCAAAATCGTCTTCTGCACCATCTCTAATTGTACTTAATGCTTCTTGTGGTGTTCTACCCATTACATATACTCTACCTTCAGGATAACCTCTACCTGTCAATTCAACAACTGTAGGTATGTGAGTAGGTATTTGCCATATACCCATAAACTCCATAGGTTTACCCAATAATTCATTTAAATCTTCTTGTGAGTGAAGATCTACCATAACTTTAAAGTTATGTGCCAAAATAATTGCTTCTTCTTGTGTGAGTGATAAATCATTCACTATAAAGTCTACAATATCAGAGTTCATTTTTAACCCACCGTTTTGGATTTTATCTTTAATTTCCTTAAATAACCTTACAATAAAAGCATTAACAGTTTTACTAACTCTACCCCATTCATCACCGGTATTCTCAGTTAGTAATCTACTATATTGTTTCTCTGTTAATTTTACTTTCATTTTATTCATTTACTAATTCTACATTATCTATTAAATCATCTCTTAAATCGCCTACTCTTTGAGCAACGTGATCATCGACATATCCCTCATCTACCTCCCAGTCAATATCCGCTGAATGATAGTCTATATAATCGTTATGATCTACATCATAATTATAGTATTCACCGTCTTCTAATTGATCTAAAAACTCTTCTTCATTACGTGCATATCCTATATACTTACCTGATTGGTATCCATTCAAATATCCTCTCATAGGAATTTCTTCTACAATTTCAAACTCTCCATAAAACTCTAATGGTTCACCCAACATTTCACTAAAATCTCCCTCATAATTTTTAAAGTCGAGTTTATCCCATAGTAAAAGATAGTTATAACAGATAACTAAAGATACTGCGTTTGGTATTACTAAATCTTGTGCCACCTTTTGTGAAACCGTAGGTATATTTCTTAAGTTATTAAAACTAGGATAGTGTTTCCTCATAAAATTGTAACATTTTATAATAAACTTATCAACCTTATTACCTATCTCTTTAAAGTTAACGTTACCATCAAGAAAATCTTTATCATTTTCTTTTAATAATCTACTATATTGGCTCTCCAGTAATTTGATCCTCATAGTCTTCGTCTTCAGTTTCTTTTTTAAGTGTCTCACCTATTATATACGAACCAACAAATGGTGTAAGTGCTGCAAAATATGCACTCATCCCCATTAAGTCTGCATGATTAATAATTGTAAATACACCAATTAATAACCATAAACCAACAGTTACATATATTATTATTTCTCTTTTACTAGATTTACCCGCTTTAAATATAGAGGTATCATCGCTACTTCTTTTGGTTTCACCATACATATACGCTCCTGCAAATCCTGTTAATGATATGAAGTAAGCAGCTAATTCATTAAAATTAGTATCAAAATATGTACCTAATACACCAATACCAACCCAAAGTAATATTATAACATATGTTAAACATTCTCTTTTTGAGTCACAACATCTTCTTAAAAATTTCATAATTATGTTTATTAATAAATATAGTGTAAGCATAAAAAAACCCATCCGAAGATGGGTTAGTTGTTCGCATTGGTGAATATTTTACTTCTTAAATGCTAAGAAGAATTCTCTAACACCAAAACCACCAGCAAAAAAAGCATAATTAATACTTCCATTAATAAATAATGCTACTGCAATTCCTCCACAACAAGCTGCTTTAAACCAAGACTTGTTTACTATTTCTATTACTTTATCCATAATATTCATTTTTGTTTATGTTATTATCTACCCTTCGGTAGTTTCCGACTCTAATTTATTTCTTAAATTATTATGAGCCAAACTTTTCATATCACTTCTGATTTCACTTACTTTCTCATAAAATTCTTCCATTGCATAATCATATTCTTGACTATGGTATTCACCCTCCGGAATTTCATAATTATCTTCATCAGGATATTCTATTTCTTCATCATGTTCCTCATGATTAAATCCGTTTTTATTAATTACGAATCCTCCTATAGGTGTAGTTGCCTCATTTTCATAATCACCGTCTATCTCACATTCTGGGTCGAGTGAAGAACATATATTATATATGTGTTGTACAAATTCTAATGGTGGATACCACGCTGAAGTTGTTATTATTTCTGCAACCTCACCTTCAATATCTACCCAAAATTCATCATGATAACACCATTTAGCACCAACATTCTCACCATACCATGCATATGTATTTTCCATATTATCATAAAATCCACTTATTAGTGCAGTATGATTATCATTATTATTTTCTTCTACTTTAATTTTTATTTCTTCTAATTTTTCCATCACTTCTTTATTACCTGTGATGTTAATTGTTGTATATACGTGATTTGCCATATTTTCTTAAAATTAAAAAAGGGGACTAATTGTCCCCCTTAATTGTTAGTTGGTTTTTTAAACTGATTCACCTACCCATTTAACTACAGATTCTAAACCATAAATTTCTGTAATTTTTTTAACAAATCTCTTAGGATTTTTTCTAATGTAAGTTAGGCTTTCTGTAGGAACTCCATTTCCTGAAGGTCCAAAAAGAGTTACT
>CEUH01091658.1_pt1 | contig 11721 bp, 7 predicted proteins | sample 356461 | NCBI WGS metagenome assembly CEUH01 (sample SAMEA2623275, study PRJEB7988) | marine metagenome | isolation source: saline water (ENVO:00002010), including
ATTAATTTTTGGTACTGGATTATTGACATTTACAATAGGGACTTCTTCCGCCTGGATTATCTCTAGATATACTTTTAAATATAAGAAAATTATTGAATGGTTATTATTTATGCCATTAGCAATTCCTTCTTACATAGTTGCATATACCTACGTTGGTTTAATTGGAAATGGAGGTACATTCATTGAGATTTTGAGGGATTTTGGCTTCTCTGTAATAAGAGTTGAGATGATGAATATTTATGGTTTAATTTGGGTTTTAAGTTTTTCTCTATATCCATATGTTTATGCTGGAACAAGAACTATTTTTCAAAGCTATCCTTCACAACTTAAGCATACAGCATCTTTACTTGGCGTTTCTAATAAAAAATATTTTTTCTCAGTAGCTCTTCCACTAGCATCTCCAGCAATAATTGGTGGTTTATTTTTAGTATTTATGGAAGTTTTAAATGATTATGGAGCTGCAAAATATTATGGTGTTAGTACATTCACTACTGGAATATTTAGAACATGGACAGCACTAGAGGATTTACAATCATCAATTTACTTATCAGCAATTCTGGTAATTTTAGTATTTATTTTAGTTCTCATTGTAAAATGGTTAAGAGGAAGAAGGTCCTACAATTTAACTCAAACCAATACCAACCAAAAGAGTACCGACAACAGAGTAAAAATTAGTAGGTTAAAAAAAATTCTCTATTTGGGAATTCTTCTAATTCCTATACTGTTTGGTTTTATTATGCCTTTAATTCAACTTGTAATTTGGGGAATACAAACCTTTGATTCTATGTTTAATAACGATTTGATTATTTTAGGATTAGAAAGTCTATCGTTAGGTCTTTCCACCGCTCTTCTTGTTGTTTTTCTTGCCTGTTTATTAATCTACCTTTCAAAATGGAATTATTTGAAACGATTCAATATTTTTTCAAAAATTGCAACCCTGGGTTATGTTATTCCAGGAGCAATTATTGGAGTTGGAATTATAAGGACAAGTAAATCTTTGACAGATTTATTTAGTTTCCAATTCGATTTTGAAATTGGACACCTTGTTTACAATAGTATTTTGGTGCTCATTTATGCATATTTATTTAGATTTATCGCAGTAGCTTACAACTCTATTGAGGGAAATACTCTAAAGATTGGTAATAACCTTTCTGAGTCTTCCTATTTACTAGGCTACGGAAAAATTAAAACTTTTTTTAAAATTGATTTTCCTTTGTTAAGAAATGCTCTAATTAGTTCTTTTATATTGGTTCTAATTGATGTTATGAAAGAGTTGCCTCTTACTCTGATTTTAAAACCTTACAACTTAAGTACACTAGCAGTAAGAGCCTACGAATACGCAGAAGATGAAAGAGTAGCTGAAGCTGCACTCCCAGCATTATTTTTAATATTTTTAATTGGAACTATGATTACATTATTAAATTATAAGCTGAGAGAAAATAAACAATAAGTAAAATTTGGTTAATCCATTATTATTATGAAAATATTAGAAATTGAAAACCTATCTAAATCTTTTGAATCAAAATTTGAAGTGGTTTCTGATTGTACTTTTAATATTGAATCTGGTAAAATATGTGCCATTGTAGGGGAAAGTGGAAGTGGAAAAACTACATTGTTTAGACTTATTGCTGGACTAGAAAGACCAGACAAGGGAACCATTAGAATAAATGGAACTTTAATGAGTAGTGATAAATTTATAAGAGATATCAAAGACAGAAATGTTGGACTGGTATTTCAAGACTTTTCACTATTTCCTCACTTAACTGTAAAAGAAAATATTGAATTTGGTCTAAAGAAAGATAAAGACAAAAAGGTTGGAGAATTATTAGAAACTATAAAAATGGAAAATTTTCCTAACAGATATCCCAACGAATTAAGTGGAGGACAACAACAAAGAGTATCTATAGCTCGATCTCTTGCAATGGATCCAGAACTATTATTGTTGGACGAACCATTTAGCAGTTTAGATACCCAACTGAAATCAAAAATTAGACAAGAGCTGAGAGATATAATTAAAAAAATAGGTATTTCATCTGTTTTCATTACTCATGATATTATAGATGCTTTAGAAATTGCTGATGAAATTATTTTCATGGATAATGGAAAAATAATAAGACATTGTTTAATTGAAGATATCTTTAAGGAAATTAAGGAGGAAAAAATTCAAAATAATATGGTTGAATTAAAAAGAAATGCAGAACTAATTCTTAATGCATTGAAAAAAAAATAAAACTCTTACAAAGACCTTAAAATACCTATATATTGGTATTGATTTGGAATATTTTTTTCAGTTTTTTTGTGAAAAATTTAAACCTATGAAAAAGCTATTTACTTGTCTTTTTGCGATGATTTTATTATCACAAAATAATTTTTCTCAATTTAGTGACTCTGTTTATCTATCTGCTTCTTATTCTAACCAATCTTATTATAATTTAAACAGTGGAGAAGTTTCTAATGTAGATAACAACAATTGGGATCTTGCTTTTAGTGCTGCTGGTGGAGGAGCGTCAATTAGAATAAATGGTCAGTCGGGTGTAATTTTATATAATTATCCTAACGGAGACACTAGTTCATGGACTAGTCTTGATACTGCTGGTATTAATAATTGGAACTCTGTATATAATTCTGATATTTCTTGGTCAAGCGGTGCCTTTAATATTAATGCAAGTAGTTCTAACCCAATGGATTTAGGATGGGGAATTTACAGTACGATAACCCACCACGTGACTGGAGACTCCATAAACGTAATAAAACTTTCTAATGGTTCTTACAAAAAAATTCAGATAATAAAATTAAGCAGTGGCAACTATGATTTTAAATATGCAGATATTGATGGATCTAACGAAGTTATCACCTCTATTTCAAAATCTAATTTCACGGGAAAAAACTTTGGATACTATTCTTTATTAAATGGTACAGAAATTGACAGAGAACCATTATCCAGCGATTGGCATATAGTTTTCACTAAATATATTACAACTCTTCCCTCTGGGACAAATTATGGTGTGACAGGTGTTTTGACCAACAAGGATATGGAAGTAGCAAAAGTTGAAAATGTAGATGTAAATAATGCTAATCCTATTGGACTTAGCTTTCAGAGCGCTATTAATACTGTCGGATACAATTGGAAATCCTTTAATATGGGAACATTTAGTTATGATATTCAAGACTCTTTATGCTATTTTATAAAAGATCCTGCAGAAAATATATGGAAACTACAACTAACTGATTTTGAAGGAAGCTCAACAGGTAAAATAGTATTTAATGTAGAAGGAGTTACATCTACAGAACTAGAGAAAGATAAAGGATTTACTTTTAACATATTTCCCAATCCAAGTAATAATGGTAAAATATCTTTTATTTATGACGCTAATAGAATTTATGATAACAGCTCTATTGACATATTTAATATTAATGGTAATTTAATAAGAAGTCTTCATTTAAAAGACAGTGGTTTTAATATGAAAAATATCTCATTAGAAGGTTTAGATTCTGGAATTTACATTGTCTCTTTTTCTAATGGAAATGACAGAATAACTAAGAAACTAGTAATTAATTGAAAATAAAAAAACTATTTATTCTTATTTATATAGTTGGATTTTCTATAGTATCAAACTCTCAAGAAAATACCAATCTTGAAACTTTTGTAGTCACTGCACAATATAAGAAAACACTTCAGGAAAAAGCAATTAATAAAGTCAGGGTTATTGACAAAAAAAAGATTGATGCAATTGGAGCAGTCAATTTAAAAGATGTTTTATTAAATGAAACCAACATTAGAATAAATCAAGACAATGTACTTGGTTCTAGTATGTCTATTCAAGGATTATCGGGACAAAATGTCAAGATTCTAATTGATGGTGTACCTATTATTGGAAGACTTAACGGAAATATTGACCTTTCACAGATTAATTTAAATAACGTTGAAAGAATAGAAATTGTTGAAGGACCTCTTTCTGTTAATTATGGAACCAACGCATTAGCAGGGACAATTAACATCATCACTCAAAAAGAGTTTAGTAAAAAGATCTCGCTAATTTTAAATAACTATGCTGAAACTGTTGGTCAGTATAATTCTGATTTATTTGCAGGTTACCAAATTAAAAATAGTAGTCTTGGCTTATCTTTTGGTAAATACTTTTTTGATGGTTGGGATCCATCAGATCCAATTTATGAGATTCCTAGTGCAAGAATTGCAGATACTAACAGAGTTAAGCAGTGGAATCCAAAAGACCAGGTATTTTCAAGACTAGATTATAATTTAGTTCTCGACAACCAATCTCTTAGACTCTACTTAAATCTGTTTAAAGAAAAAATAACCAATAGAGGAAATCCAAGAAATCCATATTATGAATCTGCTTTTGACGACTACTACAATACATTTAGAAAAGATATTGGACTAGATTATAAAAAATCTTTTAAAAATAGTCAGCTTAAAATTTTAAGCTCATTTAATCACTACAAAAGAATTAAAAATACTTTTTACAATGATCTCACAACTCTTGAAGAACAATTGACTTTGAATTCATCAGATCAAGACACAATATTATTTACTCAATTTATGAGCCGAGGAAATATTAGTAAAAACTTAAATAAAATTGATTTTCAGGTGGGTTATGATTTTAATCATCAATCAAGCAAAGGAAAAAGAATAAAGGCAGATTCTAATAAACTCACAGATTTGGCTTTATTTGGTAGCTTCGAATACAAACCTGTGGAAAATATAATATTAAAACCTGCAATTAGGGTTTCTTATAATAACCATTACCAGATTAAATCCAGCTTTTCATTGAGCTCATTAGATTTTCAACATCCTTTGAATATTCAAAATTATGTTCAAGTACTACCTTCATTTAACTTAAAATATGAATATGGGAAGTTAATTTTTAGAACATCTTATGGCAAAGGATTCAGATCTCCAAGCTTAAAAGAACTTTACTTTAATTTTGTAGATATAAATCATAATATCATTGGTAACACTAATCTTCAAGCAGAATATTCTAACAATATTACTGCTAATTTACAATGGAAAAACGACACAAAATTTGGTAATATAAAAATTGATGGAGGAGGATTTTTTAACGACGTCAAGAACCTAATTACACTTGCTTCATCAGAAAATAATTCACAACAATACACCTATGTAAATATCGGAGAATTTAAAACTATTGGAGCTCAGATAAACACAACAGTTAACTTTAAAACTCTTACTTTTAAAATAGGTCTAGCTCACATAGGGCGATATAATAATTTAAGCTACGATCAAGAGATCTCACTTTTTAATTTTAGTCCAGAATTAAGATCAAATATTATTTACAAATTAGAAAATCATCATCTAAGATTATCTGCATTTTATAAATACAATGGACAGTTAAATGGATTTTACATGGGAAACAATGATGAAATACTAGAATCAATAATAGACGACTATCACCACTTGGATTTTAATTTAACTAGGGATTTTAAACAAAAGAAAATATTTTGGACAATTGGGGCGAAAAATCTTTTTGATGTTCAATCTGTTAATACCACTAGTTCTTCTGGAGTTCATTCTACGAACGTAAATTCTAAACCTATAAATTGGGGGAGGTCATTTTTCACTTCTTTGAAATTTAAATTAAACTAAAAATGACTTCCAAAACAACGACTAAAGTAATTTTTATAACATGTATTGTATTATTCATTTCATGTATAAAAGAAATTCCAATAAAGCCACATTCTCAGGGTGAATTAAACTTAGGATCTATAGACATGGGAAATGACTACAATAACCAGATTTTTTACTCACTAAGTGAAAATGAAATTGTAAAACAAAACTTAGAAACACAGTGGGATATTGCATTTGAAGGTAGAGAAAATGGTTGGCATGTGATTTTAAACTCTTCATTGTCTGGAGCTGTATATAATTCCAATGAAACCGAATTTAATTCAGTTACTAATATTAGCGGCAATGAAAATTGGAAATACGATTCTCCAAGCGGAAATTTAGACAGCACAGCTTTTGGTGATTATAGAAATGGAAATGTTTATATAATTGACAGAGGAGTTAGCGTTTCTCAAGGTGGTGTAAGTTTGGGTTATAAAAAAGTAATTATTAGCTGTATAAACAGCCTGCAATATGAAATACGGTCTGCAGATATTAATGGCGACTTGGACACCACAATAATTATCACAAAGGATACAAATGTCAATTTCTTAGCATTTTCTTTTAACTCTAATTCAATCTTAGATATAGAACCTAACAAAAACCAATGGGATTTGCTCTTTACAGCCTATACTCATGTTTTCAATAGCTTCTCGCCTCCTATGCCCTACAGGGTTTCAGGCGTTCTTTTAAATAGAAATAATACTACTGTAAAAGTTGATACAAATAATAATTTTGAAAATATTGATTATGAAACTGCTAATCAGTATGAATTTTCTTCGAACATTGACGAAATTGGTTATGATTGGAAAAACTACAGCTTCTCAACAAGTATGTATAGTGTTGATATTAATAAAACTTTTATTATTAGAAATCAATCCGGTTTATTTTTTAAACTAAGATTTATAGATTTTTATAACGACAACGGAGACAAGGGATCTCCAAAATTTGAACTGCAACAACTTTAAAATTATGAACATAAATTCAATATTTATTAAAGTTTATTTCTTTTTAATTTTTTTTGTTACTATAATTCCTTTATATGGACAAAATGAAAATATATTTTTAGAAAGAAGTTTTTGGAAAAAAAAACCAAGTATTAAAAAGATAGATTCGTGTATTTCTAAAGGAAATGATGTTTCTGCACTTAATAAATATGCATTCGATGCAGTTACATGGGCAATAATTGAAAAAAACTCCAACGAGATTGTAAAATATCTAATTTCAAAAGAAGGTAATGGTGTAAATAAATTAACTCATGATGGTAGAACTTACATTTTTTGGGCAATGTATAGAAATAATTTACAGCTCATGGAATATCTATTTGATATGGGTGCAAGACTAGATATAATTGATAGTCATGGATATTCATTAATGAACTTTGGAGCTGTTACAGGACAGACAAATATTGATTTATATAGATTTTGCATTGATAATGGTGAAGATGTAAAAACCCAGCTAAATAATGTTGGAGCAAATCCACTACTATTAGTTTCTTCCTTCTTAAAAAATGATTCACTAATAAATTATTTTATATCACAAGGCATAGATATTCATGATTGTGATAATGAAGGGAATGGGATCTTTAATTACACTGCAAAAAAAGGAAATCAGGAAATGATGAACTTATTAATCCAAAGAGGAGTTGATTACAAAAATTTAAATAAAATTAATGGTAATGCAATGATTTTTGCTAGCTATGGCACTAGATCTTCAAGTAATAATTTAGAAACTTATAAATTCTTAGAAAATTTAGGAATTGAGCCAAACATTACCACAACTAAAGGTGTAAATCCTTTACACTCTATAGCTTACAAAACAAAAGACTTAGAGATATTTAATTATTTCATTTCTAAAGGTGTAGATGTTAATCAATTAAATAATGACGGCCAAAATGTATTGATGAATTCTTGTTATTCCAACGATACTAGTGTAATAAAGTTATTATTAAAACACACTAATAATATTAATCAAAAAAATAAAAAAGGTAAATCTTCTCTGACAATTGCTGTCGAATCTAATAATTTAGAAACAATAAAATTTCTTATAAAAAATGGAGGTGATGTTAATATTAAAGATAATTATGGTAATAATTTAATGTACTATTTAATTAAAAACTACAGATCATTTGAAAAAGATTTAATTGAAGAAAAAATAAATTATCTAATTAAACAAGGATTGAATCCAACTGAAAACCAAGGAAATGGAAAAACAATTTTACATCTTGCTGTTGAGAACGGGAGCATTGATTTAATAGAAAAAATATTTTCTTTTGGAGTTGATATTAACGCAGTTGATAAAGATAATTTAACTGCACTTCATATCGCGGCTTCTAAAGCAAAAGATTTAACAGTATTAAATTGGTTAATAAAAAATGGAGCTAAAAAAAATATAAAATCGTCTTTTGGAGAAACAGCCTTTGATTTGGCCAATGAAAATGAAATTTTAATAAATAAAAAAATAAATATTAATTTTTTAAAGAACTAAAATGAGTAAAATTATAAATTTCTTCCTGTTTCTATTGCTAATAACAATAGTTGTATCTGGCTTAAAAACAAATACCAAGAAGAACTATAAATGCTTGGTTCAAATGAAAAACTATACTGGAGAAGGTGCATATTTAATAATATCTTTAGTAAATAAAGATGGAAAATATTTAGAAACTTTATATGTTCAAGGCGAGGACGAAGAATGGTATCATGAAATCACTTCTTGGTGGAAGTTTTATGGTAAAAATAAAGTAAATATTGATGGTATTAGTGGTGAAACTTTAAGTGGCGGTGAAAGATCTATATATATGCTATCTATTGATGAATCAAAGGTTTCTAATGGCTTTAAAATAAGATTTGAAACAGCAGTAGAAGACAAAAACTATTATGAAAAAGATTTAGAAATTAATTTAGAAGAATTAAATACTGGAACAAAATATAATGGATCAGGTTTTATTCGCTATGTTCGAATGATACTCAATTAATATGTTCTTATCTATTTGGCGACTTAGTCATTTATCTCTTGCTACTCTATCAGCGCTTTTTTTAATTGTGCTATCTATTTCTGGAATAGTACTATCCTTTTCTCCAATTAAAAATCAGATAAGTAAGTATCGTTCTGATGAATTAGAGAAAATAACCTTAAGTAGTTTGATAAATAATATCAATAAAAATCAAAAAGAAATTTTAGAAATTAAAATTGACAGAAATGATTTTGTTGAAGTAAAAGCAATATCAAAAAAAGGAGAAATGATAAACTTCTATGCAAATGCTAAAAATGGTGAAGCTAAAGGTGAAGTTGAAAAAGAGTCTAGATTTTTTAAATTATTTAGAAATATTCACCGATCATTACTTTTAAAAAAAACTGGAAGAATAATAATAGGAATAATATCCTTTATACTTTTTTTATTATCCTTTTCTGGATCAATATTAATTATTAAAAGACAGCTATCTATTAGAAAATTTTACTCAAAAGTTATTTTTGATGATTTTTATCAGTTTTGGCATATTATTAATGGACGAATGTCTTTAGTTTTTATTGTTATAATTTCCTTAACTGGTGTTTTTCTTTCCCTAGAAAGGTTTGAGATTATAAATCAAAAAAAAGATTTAATCCATAATATTGATTATGAAAAAATTGAAGATTTTTCTAAAAAGACAATTTCAGATTTTGAAATATTTAAAAAAATAAAAGTTTCTGAACTCGACTTTATTCAATTTCCGTTCTCTTCATTTGTAGAAGATCACTTTACCGTTAGATTAAAAGATAAAGAATTAATAATAAATCAGTTCAATGGGGAAGTAATTAGTAGTGTTGATTTTGATTTTGTAAAAAAATTATCTAGAATAAATTACAACCTTCACACTGGAGAAGGAAGTATTATTTGGTCTGTAATTCTCTTGATTTCCTGTTTTTCTATTTTATTTTTTATTTTTTCAGGTTTTAAAATTACACTGAAAAGAATTCAATTTAAAAGCAAAAATTCCTTCAAAGAAAAAGAAAGTGAATTTTTAATTTTAGTAGGTTCTGAAAATGGGAACACCAACAGATATGCAAAATACCTTCAAGAGATAATTTCATCCAACAACAAAAAAGTTTTTATTGATCAACTAGATAATTATAAACCTATTGAAAACCTTCAGCAGATAATAATATTAACCTCAACATATGGCTTGGGTCAACCACCATCAAATGCAAAAAAGTTTATAAAAAAGTTTCAAAAAAAACCATTGAAAAAAACTTTTAACTATTCAATAGTAGGGTTTGGGTCAAGATCATATCCTGACTTTTGCCAATTTGCAATAGATGTTAAAGGATTATTGGAAAAATACGAAAACGGAAATTCGATACTTCCAATAAAATTAATCAATAATCAAAACCAAACTGAATTTAATAAATGGGTAGATGATTGGGGAGAAATTAATAATTTCATTATTCAAGGTTACCAGGAAAATTTAAAATTAGATTTTGAAGTTATCAAAAAAACAAAATCACAAAAAGATCCTAACAATAATTTTACAATTAGACTAAGACCGCTTAAGAAAAACGTATTTCAATCTGGTGATTTAATCGCATTTCAAATTGGTGAAAATCAAAATGAAAGATATTATTCAATTGCTAAAGACTTCAACGATAATATATTTCTCAGTATAAAGAGACATTTAAAAGGAGAATGCTCGCAATATTTAGATGATTTAAAAGTTAAAGCAATTATAAAAGCAAAAATTATTAAAAATGATAATTTTCATGCACCAGAAGATTGTGATAATTTAATTCTGATAGGGAATGGAACTGGTATTGCTCCTTTACTTGGAATGGCTTATGAAAATCATTCAAAGAAAAAAATTGATATTTTCTGGGGATCTAAATTTAAAAAATCTTTAAACCTTTACTCTGATATTGTAAACGAACTGATTGATGAAGAAAGGTTAAGCTCATTTAATGATGGTTATTCTAGAGAAGAAAAACTTGATAAATTATATGTTCAAGACTTAATAGAACTAAAAAAAGAAGAAATAATTGAAAATTTAACAAATAAAACACAGATAATGATATGTGGATCTACAGAAATGGGAAAAGATGTTGTTAAAAAGATAAAAGAAATTTTAAAAGATTTAGATGAATTTACATTCGAAAATCTGGAACAAAATAACCAAATTAAAGTAGATACCTACTAAAATTTTGATTTAACATATGGCACTATGGCTTTTCTAATTTTTTTATTAGAAGACTTTTTATCCATACTAAACAAAACACTGTAAAGTTTTTTTCCTTCAAACTTGCTCTCAAGTTCTAAATCTTCATTTCTTGAATATATATCAGACCATACATTTCTTACATTTTGCCAATACTCACTATTTTCTGTCCACCAATCTTTTGCAGCTTGGCACTTTGCTTCTTCTACTCTTTTATAAAAATTCATGCCTTTTTCTTCAGCTAAAACAAAATCTTCTTTACCATTATCTCTTACTATCTTTTTATTGTCTTGGTCGTGAATCCAACCGCTTTCCACAATTTCATGTCTACTTGTTCTGACGGTTAAATTATAATCGCTTCTTGTAGTATATTCTCTTCTAGGAAGTGGCGCGTTAGTAGTGCTTTCCCAGTATTTTTTTCCGTCTACATAAACCCAGCTTCCAGAACCTTCATATCTAGGACTATCGTCAACTTGAAAAACTTTCTGTGTCCATTGTCCTTCAACTTTATCTTTGGATAACTTTTGAAAAGACCATTTATTGTCGTGGTCATAAATATAAAATTCAGTATTTTCGTAAATCCAATCTTGTCTCCAATGTTTAATAATCATTGTATTTTCTCCACTTCCGACAACTAATAAATGTTGAATTACAACACTAGTATCAGTTTCTTCAACAAGTTGAGCCCACTCAGTTGCTCCAACATGTTTTTCCTTTGAAGGAGTATAACTTGTATCATTTGAATAGGAAAATGTTTCTGCAAAATGAAATCCAACATTGAAACATCCACACATACTTTTTATTGATTCTTTATCCATTATAATTTTGTCTTGTCCGAAAAAAAATAACTCAGTAAATAATATTGCCAATAAGATGTATAACTTCATAGTT
>CEUH01009566.1_pt1 | contig 11712 bp, 6 predicted proteins | sample 356461 | NCBI WGS metagenome assembly CEUH01 (sample SAMEA2623275, study PRJEB7988) | marine metagenome | isolation source: saline water (ENVO:00002010), including
AGAGCCTTTCATGAGTATAACTCAATGCACATGGAGGCTTGGGATGGCCCAGCAGGCATAGTAATGTCTGATGGAGAGTGGGCAATTTGTGTCCTAGATAGAAACGGCCTTAGACCTTCACGATATCAAATCTTAAAAAACGGCATGATTAGCGTTGCCTCAGAAACAGGAATTTATCCAGTTGAGGATGATGAGGTTTTACAAAAAGGACGCTTAAGTCCAGGTGGAATTTTTGCTGTTAATACTGATTCAGGTGAAATTCTTGATCAGAAAGTCATTGACGATAAACTCAAAAAAAATAAACCTTATAGAGATTGGTTAAAAAAATCTGCTATTTATCTTGAATCAACACTTGATGCATTTGAGGGTCCAGGAATAAAAAAGATACCTCACTCAGATCTTATTAAATCCTCTAAGCTTTTTTCTTTGTTCAATGAGGAAAGAGTTTCAGTAATAAAACCCCTTGCAATGGATGGCCTAGAGGGAACTGGCTCAATGGGAGATGATACTGCTTTGGCAATGCTTAGCTCTATGCCTCGATCAATTTATGATTATTTTAGGCAACAATTTGCTCAGGTAACCAATCCACCGATCGATTCGTTAAGAGAAACTAGTGTTATGTCATTAGAGGCCTGTTTTGGTCCCGAGTTAAACATTTTTGAAGAAACCAAAGATCATGCAAAAAGGATTGTTAGCACTTCCCCAGTTTTATCTCACAAGAAACTTTCATCATTGCTTAAAAATTCATACTTCCCCACTAAAACTTTTGATTTGCATTATTCTCCAAGATCTAACCTAAAGAGCGCACTTGCAGAATTAACAGAAAATGTTGTTTCTTCAGTTAAAAAGGGTGATGTGATAATTCACTTAAATGAAAAGTTACCCGAAGGCAACAAACTCTCAATTAATGCATTGCTTGCAGTTGGATGCATTCATCAAGAGTTAGTTCGGTTGGGTTTAAGATCTGATGCTAATTTGATTGTAAGTTCAGCAACAGCAAGAGATACGCATCAAATTGCATGTCTTTTGAGTTTTGGTGCAACCGCTGTATACCCTTGGCTCGCATTTCAAATTATTTTGGATTTAACACATCGGAAAGAACTGAAAGGAAGCCCAACAGCAAATTGCGCTAAGTACAGAAAAGGTATTAACAAAGGCCTACTAAAAATTATTTCAAAAATAGGCATTTCAACGATTTCAAGTTATCGAGGTTCTCAATTGCATGAAATCGTGGGTCTCAACTCAGATATAGTGGATTATTCATTCACTAATACAGTAAGCAGAGTTGGTGGAAAAACTTTTGAAGATTTAGATCATGAAATGAGATCATTGAAAGAGTATGCTGATTCAAATGTCAGCGAAATAGGTCTTGGAGGCTTATTAAAATTTGTTCATGGTGGTGAGTATCATACTTATAACCCAGAGGTAGTAAAAAAATTACAAGAAGCAGTTAAAACAGGCTCCAAAGATGCCTATATGGAGTATGCAAATTTAGTAAATTATCGACCGCCTGCAATGTTAAGAGATCTACTAGAGATCAATTATCCAAAGAAAGTTCAAAAAGTTAAACCAGTTGAAATTAGTCAGTTATTAAAAAAATTTGATTCCGCTGGCATGAGTCTTGGCGCTTTATCACCTGATGCTCATGAAACTTTAGCTGAAGCAATGAATAGCATGGGAGCAAGATCAAATTCCGGTGAGGGTGGCGAAGCCAAAGAAAGATATGGAACTTCTAAGATGTCCAAAATTAAACAGGTTGCTTCTGGTCGTTTCGGAGTAACTCCTGAGTATTTAGTTAATGCTGAGGTATTGCAAATTAAGATCGCGCAGGGAGCCAAACCAGGTGAGGGTGGCCAGTTGCCTGGTGGAAAAGTAAATCCATTGATTGCAAAGTTAAGATACTCAACACCTGGGATAACCCTTATTTCACCCCCACCTCATCATGATATTTATTCTATTGAAGATTTAGCTCAATTAATTTTTGATCTCAAACAAGTTAACTCAGATGCCCTAGTTTCTGTAAAGCTTGTTTCAGAGCCAGGGGTGGGTACTATCGCAGCCGGAGTTGCTAAAGCTTATGCAGATTTAATCACAATTTCCGGTCATGATGGTGGGACAGGAGCAAGTCCACTATCCTCTATAAGATATGCAGGGTCACCATGGGAATTGGGTCTATCAGAGGCACATCAAGCTCTCAGAGCGAGTAACTTAAGACATAAAGTTAGACTGCAAGCTGATGGAGGTCTTAAAACGGGTCTCGATGTTGTAAAAGCAGCGATACTTGGAGCAGAATCATTTGGTTTTGGAACGGGTCCAATGATTGCCATGGGATGCAAATATCTTAGAATTTGTCATCTTAATAATTGTGCTACTGGAGTTGCCACTCAACGCAGAGATATCATTGATCATCACTATGTTGGTGAAAAGGAAAGAGTCATAAATTACTTTACATTTATAGCAAATGAAGTCCAAGAAATTCTACCAAACTTGGGTGTTGAAAGTTTAGAATCAATAATTGGTCAAACACAATATTTAAAGGATATGACTCAGCTTGATCCTGCAACACAAAATATTGATTTAGCTCCTATTTTATTCTCTGATAAAAAATCTAATGCTCCACATTTTTGTAATACACCCTCAAATGATCCCTGGGATAAAGCAAATTTAAATCAAAAAATGCTTAAAGATTTAAAACCATCAATCTCTGCCAGTGAGACCGCAGAGTTTACTTATGAAATATCTAATCGTGATCGATCTGTTGGAGCTCAAGTCTCAGGTTTTATTGCATCCTTGTATGGCGAAGTAGGTTGCAAACAAAAACAAAATATAAATTTTTCTGGCTCTGCTGGTCAAAGTTTTGGAGCATGGAATGCAGCAGGACTTAACCTTAACTTGAATGGTGATGCAAACGATTATGTAGGCAAAGGTATGAATGGAGGCAAAATTGTTATTTCGAGCACAGGAGAATATGCATCAAAGGGCTCGCCAGCTGTTTTAGTTGGTAACACTGCGCTTTATGGAGCAACTGGTGGTGAGTTATATGTAGGAGGCTTGGTTGGAGAAAGATTCGCTGTAAGAAATTCTGGAGCGACCGCTGTTATTGAGGGCGCCGGAGATCATTGTTGTGAGTATATGACCGGTGGTCATGTAACTGTTTTAGGAGAAGTAGGCTCGAACTTTGGAGCCGGCATGACAGGTGGTTTTGCTTATGTCCTTGATACAAATAGAAGGTTTTTTGATCAATGTAATCGTAGTTTGGTGAATTTAGACAGAATTGTTAGTGAGGAGATGGAATCTCACAGAAAATTTTTAAAACAAATAATTGCCCGTCACATTAAACAAACCAAAAGCGAAAGGGCTAAATTAATTCTTGACGAATTTGATAGATATGAGCCTTCATTTTGGCTTGTTTCACCGGCTGCATTAAACATTCAGGATTTATTGAAAGCAACCACAGCAAACGCTGCTTAATTAGCTAAACTTCTCTTAAGATTTTTTGAATTAAATGAATTTGTGATAATTGCTTTTGATGGACCGCCTAAAAGCACTAAATTTAATTTACCTGATTTAACCTTTTTATCTCTGAATATAAAAGGCTTTAAATCTTTGAATTGATATTGACTTTTAGAGAGATCAAATTCATACATTTCTAATAAGTCTTCAACAGCATTTAGATATTCTTGAGAAATATGACCCTCTAAATATGAAATTTTGGAAGCTATAAGCATTCCCTTTGCTACGGCCTCTCCATGAAGAATTTTTTTATACTTTCCATGAGCCTCCATAGCATGACCGAAAGTATGGCCAAAATTTAATATCGCTCTTATGCCATTTTCTTTTTCATCTTTTGTAACAATTTCTGCTTTGGTTTTTATGGATTCAAAAATTACATCCTCAATAATACCTTTATCCATTAATAAAATTTTTTGAGCATTTTCTCTCAAGAGATTAAAGAGACGTTTATTTTTAATTAATGCATATTTGACCACTTCAGCTAGCCCAGCTTTGAATTCTCTTTGAGGAAGTGAAGTCAAAACTGAAGTATCAATAATTACTCCTTTAGGATTATAAAAGGCACCAACAAGATTTTTGCCAGCATGAATATTTATTGCAGTTTTCCCACCAACAGATGAGTCAACCTGCGCAAGAAGCGTGGTTGGTATTTGTATAAATTGAACTCCCCTTAAATATGAGCTGGCTACATAACCTGCAATATCTCCGACAACTCCCCCACCAAGTGCAATAATTGCATCTGTTCGATCAAAGTTCTTTTCGGCTAGGAGATTTAAAATTTTTTGGAAGTTTTGAATGGATTTTGCATGTTCGCCTTTTGTTAAAGTAAATGAAAAAACTCTGCTAAAGGTTTTACTAATAGATGTAACTTTCTTTGTAATATCTAATGGTATTCCGCTATCTGAGATGATTAGAGCTTTATTGTGCTCCTGGAGCAAGGGGCCAAGATTTTTTTTGGATATAGCGTTTACTGAAATAATTATTTTGTATTTCGTATCTTTTTTGCCTGCGAAAATTTCTTTAGCCATAGTTTTTCACAAGTTTGACTATTTCATTTGCAACTTCGGAGCCACTTTTATTTTCTGTATCAATTATATGATCTGCCACTTCTTCATATTGATTTTGTCTGGCTTCTTGAAGTTCTTTAAGTACTTTTCTTGGATCTTTGTCTTTTAAAAGTGGTCTGTCTTTATCTTTAGCCGTTCTTTCAATTTGAGTTTCAATGGGTGTATGTAAATAAAAAACAGTTCCTCTAGAAGCAAGGAGCTCTCTATTTTGCTCCTCGATGATAATTCCTCCACCGGTTGCAAGCACTATGGAATTTAAAGCAACCAAGTTTTTCAATATCGAAGTTTCTCTCTTTCTGAAACCATCTTCTCCTTCTATATCAAAGATCCAATCTATCGAGACTCCAGTATTATTTTCAATAGTCGTATCAGTATCATGAAAGTCAAGAAATAGCTCTCCAGCAACGATTTTTCCAACAGTTGTTTTTCCTGAGCCCATGGGGCCAACAATAAAAATATTCATACTTAATTTTTCAGATTGATGATTCTATCATTTATAGGGGTAAAATAATTTTTATTCGTGGATCAAAATATCTTAGAATTTATTCTTAAATCCAAGAAATCAACTTTATGTTAATAAGATTAATAAATAACTCATTAACAATTGCCCTGATAGGAACTCTTCTATCGATATTTTTAGTTGGAGGAGGTTATTTTTATTTAAAACCTGATCTTCCAGAAATCAATCTTGTTGATGAAGATGTTCTACAAATACCTTTGAAAGTTTTTTCCGCTGATGGAGTACTAATAGGAGAGTTTGGAGATCAGAAAAGAAGGACTATTGAATTTAAAGATATACCTAATAATCTTAAAAATGCATTTTTAGCTGCTGAGGATGATAAATTTTTTCAACATAATGGTATAAGAGTTCCCTCACTTATTAGAGCTTTTTATCAAATGATTAGCTCTGGAGAAGTTGTCAGTGGTGGGGGGACAATTTCTATGCAAGTTGTGCGGGGATATTTATTATCTAGAGAACAAAAAATTATCAGAAAAATAAAAGAAATTTATTTAGCATTCGAACTTGAGAGCGTAGCTACCAAAGAAGAGATTCTTTCATTATATTTAAATACAATATTTTTAGGGAACCGTTCATATGGGGTGGAAGCCGCTGCAAATCAATATTTTGCGAAATCTATCAATGAGTTAACTCTTGCTGAAGCAGCTCTAATTGCTTCCTCTGCTCAACTACCATCTAGAATAAATCCAATTCGTTCTCCTGATCGTGCATTAGTTAGGCGTAATTGGATTTTAAGCAGAATGTTTAAACTTGGTTATATCGGTAAAGCTCAATATCTTCTTGCAAGGGATGAGCCAATTGCTTTGAGTCAATTGCAAACAAAGTTTTCTCTTGATGGGCGCTATATTGCAGAAATAGCAAGGCAGGCATTAATAGATAGGTATGGATTATCTGTTTATAAGGACGGACTCTCAGTATACACAACGATAGATTCTAAATTGCAACATGCAGCTCTTGAAAGTATTAATAAAAATTTATACCTTTATGACAAAAGACATGGTTGGAGAGAGCCAGTCAATCTATCAAACAAAATACCTGAAATTGTTTTTGCAGAGTTAAGAAATCAAAACATTAACATTTTGTACGAAACATCCAATCTTCAAGATGAGCTGGGTATGAATCTATTATTTATTTCTATAATTAGAGATTACTTTGAAAATTCAAAAAATCTAGATAAACATATCGGTGGAATTGTAATAGATGTTAAACCTGAGAGAGTTATTTATTTGAGCAACTCATTTAAATTAGAAAGCTTATCTTGGAATGACCAGTACAAATGGGCAAGACGCAAAATCAACATTGATAAACTTGGTCCGGTTCCCTCAAATTTTTACGACATACTTCGTACTGGAGATTTGATTTATCTTACTAAAATCGATGGCGAAGTTTACCTTGATCAAATTCCTGAGGCAGAGGTAGCCTTTATCTCAGTTAATCCAATGAACGGAGCTATTAAAACCTATATTGGTGGATTGAATTTCTCAAAAAGTAACTTTGATAGGGTTAGACAATCATTTCCTCAAGCTGGGTCAAGCTTTAAGCCTTTCATTTATACTTCAGCATTTGCAAATGGTTATAATGCCTCAGACAAAATTAATGATGCGCCTATTGTTTTTGAAGACTCAAACTTAGAGAGCAGTTGGCGACCTGAAAATTATACTGGCAAGTTTTATGGTCCTATTAGATTGAGAGAGGCTTTGGTTCAATCTGTAAATTTAGTATCTATAAAATTGCTTCGTGAAATGGGTATTCCTGATACCCGAGATTTTTTAACTAGATTTGGTTTTGAAAAATCTAGATTGGCTCCAGATCTTTCTTTGGCATTGGGATCATCAAGCTTTTCACCAGCCGAAATGGTTAGAGCATATTCAATTTTAGCTAATTCTGATAATCCTAAAAACCCATTTTATATTGATAAAATTTTAAATAGGAAAGGAGATGTTATTTATAAACATTCAAGCTCCATAGAGAATAAAAACTCTCGAGATTCAGTTGATGCCTTTCCATGGTTTCAAACTCAGATTGCAGATGAAATAAAACCTTTTTTTCTTTTGCCTCCAATGAGCACTCTCTCAGAACCTATTGATCAAAGAGTTACCTTTATTACCAAAGATATTCTTCGTGAAGCTCTATCAAGGGGGAGTAATGCAAGACAGGTCGGAGTTCTAAAAAGAGATGATATCGCTGGAAAGACTGGAACTACAAACAATGCAATTAGTACCTGGTTTTCTGGCTTGCATAATAACTTAGCAACAACAGTTTGGATTGGAACAGATGATTTCTCCTCACTTGGGGATAATGAGTTTGGATCAAGTATTGCGCTTCCTACTTGGGTTGATTTTATGAAAACAGCTTTGCTAGATCTACCAAATGAAAAATGGAAATCTCCAAAAGGACTATCCTATGTTAGGGTTGATAGAGAGACTGGAAAGCCAACTGATCAATTAAGTAATAATGCGTATTTTGAACTTTTTTTAAATGAAGATAATTAATTTTTAAAGACACTATTTGAAATTGCAATCCAATAATTCTCAATATAGTTACTTGGCATTTCTTTGAATTTATTTCTTATAAACCTGGAGATAATACCCTCCATAATCGAGGTTATAAAGTGAGCACTTTGTCCGGAGGTTATTTTTAAAGAATCTTTTTTTGAAGCTAAAAGTTGTTTAATCGATATTTCTAATCTCTCGTAAAACTGATTTACTGCATCTATAACATTTTGTTCATTTGGACCTAATGCTTCACGCGATAATATTCTTCCAAAACCTTTATTTTTTTCTAAAAAGATTGCAAAGAAGAAAAATATTAAACGAACTTTTTCTTCAGGCTCAATGTTTTTATCTTTTTTTATCTCTCCAACTTTTTGAAATATAGTTTGATCACAGTAAGTGAATAATTCTAAGAAGATAGATCTTTTACTAGGAAAATGTCTATAAAGCGCTGCTTCGGTTATGCCGCTCTCTGAGGCAAGAACAGCAGTTGTGATTTTAGTTGCATCTCTTTCTTCTAAAAGCTTTGCTAAGCTTTGTAGAATAATCTGCTTTCTATCCTTTGACATTGCGTTAGCTTAGCTCAATGTTGATCATTTCATCAATTTTTTTGAGCTGTAAAAGAAACATATTTTTTATTTCATTAAGTCTTTTTGGGGAATTAGCTTCAAATCTCAATACAAGTTTTGGAGTTGTATTCGATGCTCTAAGTAAGCCCCAACCATCCTTAAAGTTCACTCTCAATCCATCAATTGTAATTTTATCAGCACTTCCAAAATCAGCGTTTGTAATAAAGTCTTCAACAATTTGAAATTTTTTATCTTCTTCAACATTTATATTCATTTCAGGTGTCGAGAATGCCCTTGGCAAATCTTTCATAAGATTATCAAGTGAAGACTTAGACTGTTTAAGTATTTCTATAAGTCTAAAAGCAGCATAATGAGCATCATCAAAACCATACCATTGATCATTAAAGAAAATGTGACCACTCATTTCACCAGCCAAGGGAGCTTTAGTTTTTTTTAATACATTTTTTATATGAAAATGTCCTGTAGGCGACATCATTGGAATCCCTCCAGCATCAGTAATAATTTTGTTAAGTAAATTTGTACACTTCACATCAAAAACTATTGACTTGCCTTGATTATTTTTTAAAACATCTTTACTAAATATCATCATTAGTTGATCTGGATATATTATTTCTCCATTTCCAGTAACAACACCAAGTCTATCTCCATCACCATCAAATGCTATTCCAATATCAGCAGATTCACTTTTTACAACTTTAATCAAATCTTGAAGATTCTCAATTTTTCCTGGATCTGGGTGATGATTTGGGAAATTCCCATCAATTTTACAAAATAATTCTATTACTTTATGTCCTAGACTACGAATTAGTTTAGGTGCTATTTCACTTGCCGAACCATTTCCACAATCTACAACAATTTTCATTGGATTTCTGTTTGTACTAGCCTGAGACATTACCTCATTTATATATTCATCCATGATATCTTCTTTGACAATTTCTCTACCTAAATTCTTTAAACTAGACAATTCATATGAAATCAAATCAAGAATTTCTATTCCAGAAACTGGCGAGTCATTAATTACAATTTTAAAACCATTGTAATTTTTTGGATTATGGCTTCCCGTAATCATAATTCCTGATTTAGATTTTATTTTTTTCGCTGCAAAATAAAGTAGTGGACTAGTAACAACTCCAATGTTTAAAACATTAATTCCTAGGGACTGTAATTCACTTGAAAGAGATTTTAAAAGATTGTTACCTGACAAACGCCCATCTCTTCCAAGGGCAACCTCGTCAACTAATTCATTATTGCATTTAATCGCTATAGCTTTTGCAATAGCTTTAATTGAGAGATCATTGATCTGATTTGGAACAATCCCGCGAATATCATATTCTCGAAAAATGGATTCATCGATCATAATAATTTTAATTTCATTATAGGGCTTGTTTTGTCATAATAACTGAGACTTAAAACCTTGCACAACATGTTTCTAAATACTAACTCTAAATTTATTTGGCTTAACGGCAATTTTCAGCCTTTTGATGAAACAAATGTTCATCTTTTATCAAATACTCTACATTATGGCATGGGAGTTTTTGAGGGCGTTAGAGCATATGAAACTAATGAAGGAGGAGCAATTTTTAGATTACATGATCATACAAAGAGGCTGTTTGATGCTGCTTCTAAAGTAAATATATCTATCCCATACTCAATAGATGAATTATGTGATGCACAAAAAGAATCAATGTCTAAAAATAATCTTCTTGAAGGCTACATCAGACCAATTGTCTTTCTTGGTAGCGAATCGATGGGGTTAAGATCTCAAGATTCTCTTTCGGTAAATGTTGCAATTGCCTGTTGGGAATGGCCATCATATATGGATCCTGATGCTAAAAAGAATGGCATTTCAGTCATCAAATCACCTTATCAACAATACGATAATCCTCTTTATTCAAATAACAAAATTATAGGAACATATGTTAATTCAATTATGGCAGTAAATGATGCTATTGCTAAAGGGGCTGACGAGGCCATCCTAATGGACAAAAATGATCATATATCTGAGGGAAGTGGAGAAAATCTATTTATAGTCAAGAATTCTTGCTTGATGACTCCTACAACTGATTTTTGTTTAAATGGAATTACTCGACAGACTGTTATATCTATAGCAAATGATCTTAACTATGAAATAAAAGAAAAAGATCTCGTTTTTGATGATTTATTGGATGCCGATGAAGCATTTTATTCAGGTACAGCTGTAGAAATAACACCTATAACGAAAGTTAATAAATCTATAATTGGCTCAGGATCAATTGGACCAATAACTGATATTCTTCAAAAAAAATATTCTGAGATTGTTTGTGGTCAGGACCAAAACTACTCAGATTGGCTTACGGCTATATAAATCTAAATTTAAATTGAATCAAAAATTAAATATTGCGATTTCAAGCTATCGAAGCGCTCCATTTGGGGGAGGGCAAGGTATTTTTGTATACGAGTTGTCTAAGGCTTTGAAATCTTTGGGTCATAATGTGGATGTAATATCTGGCCCCCCATATCCTAATCTTGGGCCAAAAGTTGACTTAATCAAATCACCTGGATTAGATTTATTTAGTTCGTTTGTATTCAAAGAAAGACTCAAAATATTTTTTAATAAAAAAAATAAATCATTTGATGACTGGTATGAATTTATATCTGTCTTATTAGGGGGATTCCCAGAAATTAAGACATTTGGAAATAGACTAGAGCGTTTATTCCAAGATTTTTCTTATGATATTTTGATTGACAATCAATCTCTTAGCTTCGGCGTGCTCCAAGTACAAAATAAAATACCTGTTATTGAAATAGTTCATCATCCAATCACAAAAGATTATGAATATGATATGCAATTTTCAAAAGGTATCATTCAAAAAATTTCAAAGTGGCGTTGGTTTTCTTTTTTAAAAATGCAAAAAAAAGTCGCCCCCTTAATGAATGTTATTTCCACTCCATCAATTAATTCGAAGGATGATATTGTTAAAGACTTTAATGTTTCAAGAAAGAATATTGTGGTTATCCCAAATGGTATAGATCATAAAAAGTTTTCGCCGAAAAAACATATAAATAGAAATCCTGGACAACTTATCACTACTGCCAGTGCTGACGTTCCCCTCAAAGGTTTAGATTTTACTTTGAAAGCAATTCATTCATTAAAGAAAGACTTTCCTGATATAAAATTAGTTATTATTGGTGCCCCCAGACCGGGCGGACATACTGAGCGCTTGATTCAAAGATTAAATTTAGAGGAAAATATTGTTTACAAGACAAATCTTACAAAGGAAGAGATTGCATTTGAGTATGCTTGTAGCAATATCGCTATCGTCAGTTCACTATATGAGGGATTTGGATTTCCTGTTGGAGAAGCTATGGCATGCAGCATTCCATTAATTGCTACTAATGTAGCGTCAATACCAGAAATAACCTCAAAATTTGCCGAATTGATACCGGAGAAAGATTCTGACAGCATAGAACAAGCAATTAGAAAAATTTTTTTAAATCCCTCTCAGTATCAAATTAGAGCAGATGCAGGCAGAATGCATATAATAGAAAAC
>CEUH01140609.1_pt1 | contig 11649 bp, 7 predicted proteins | sample 356461 | NCBI WGS metagenome assembly CEUH01 (sample SAMEA2623275, study PRJEB7988) | marine metagenome | isolation source: saline water (ENVO:00002010), including
CCTTCAAGCCCCTCTTGCGCTCCAATTCCTAAGATGGTCGGTGAACTGTAGCCATCGACAGCAACCCAAACCGAATCTCCTGACCAGTTTACTGGGTAAGCAAAATACAAAAATGCACGACCAGCTAGAGCAGGGTTTAAGAAATTTTTACCTGTTCCGCCAAATATTTCTTTGGCCACAACGATACCGAAACTTATACCTAATGCAACCTGCCAGAGAGGTGCATCGGGAGGACAACATAAAGCGAATAGTACAGTTGTAACGAACGCACCTTCATTAATTTCATGACCTCTAACAACAGCAAAAACGACTTCCCATAATATGCCAACAATAAAAGTAACTAAATATATCGGTATAAAATAACAAGCACCAAACCATAAACAATCGAGGATACTCTTAGAATCATAATTACAAAGTAAATCTATGAAGAAAAAATGCCAATCATCTTTATCAATAGATCCAATTTGCTCAAATGCTACCAGAGACTGATAACCTAAGTTGTACATTCCGTAGAACATAGCTGGAAAGGTTGCCATCCAAACGACAACCATAACCTTTTGAAGATCTATACTATCTCTTATATGGACTGAACCAAAAGTTCTTTTATCTGATGAATAAAATAGATTTTCAAATACATCATAAATGGGAAAGTACTTCTCTAACGAGCCTCCGGAGGTGAATTTTGGCTTTAGAGAGTCTAGATATTTTCTTAAAGGCTTCATCTACCCTTCCACCTCTATTTTATTTAGACCTGCTCTTAATAAAGATCCAAAGTCATATTTTCCAGGACATACATAACTACAGAGTGAAAGGTCTTCTTCGTCCAACTCCAACCCACCAAGATCTTGTATTTTTTCAGTATCCATAAGAACAACGTTTCGAAGTAGCATTGCCGGAAGCATGTTTAAAGGAAGAACTTCTTCATATACCCCTATGGGTACAATTGGACGATCTGAACCATTCATCAAGGCCTTAAATTTAAAAATCTTTTTGGGGAATAAGGAAGATAAAAACAAAGGAATTTTTGAGAATTTTCTTGGACCAGGTGTCAACCAATTCATAAATTCTCTATCTTTTGAGTTTGGTTCAGCAATTACAGATATTTGATTGTGATATCTTCCAAGATAAGCATATGAGCCGATTGCTTCTCTTCCAGATATTACAGAGCCAGAAATAATTCTATTTTCTCTTTGAGTCAACTCACCTGCAGTAAGTTCATCTGTGCAAGCACCGAGCCTAGTTTTGATATATCTTGGTTCGTTTACTTGCGGACCAGAAAGAGCAATGACTCTTTCCGTAGACACGTACCCGGTTTTGAACAAAGAGCCTATTGCCATCAAATCTTGATAACCGATGGTCCAGTTCACGTTAGTTAATGAGGCAGGAGAAATATAGTGCATATGTGTTCCTACCAAACCAGCAGGATGAGGACCCGAGAATCTGTGTTTTTTTACTTGTTCGTCTTCAATTATTTCAAGGGATGAATTTTCCGATACCGATATATGTATGGGACAATCAATTAATCGTTTTAAAACTGAAATACCAAAATTAAAATCTTCTAGACGAAGATTTACTATTTTTTCAGGATCAGGGCTTAAGGGTTCAGTATCCAAAACTGAAATAAAAACATTTGAAGGTGATGAATCTACAGTGGGTATCTTACTATAAGGTCTTGTTCTAAAAGCAGCCCACATACCTGAAGTGATTAATTGATGTCTTACAGACTCCGAGGTAGCTGATACAAGCTCTTCAGTAGTAAAGCTTTTAAATTCTTCTGCTTTTTCTTCTGCTTCAACTTCTATAACAATAGATTGTAAAGCTCTTCTATCACCTCTATTGATGGCCTCGATCTTTCCACCTGCGGGTGAAGTGATTAACACGCCTGGATTTTTTTTGTCCTCAAACAGAGGTTGACCTAATGAAACCGAGTCGCCCTCTTCAACTAGCATGGTTGGTTTCATGCCTACGTAGTCGTTACCGAGAACAGCAACTGATCTACTTTTTTTAGAGTCAACTATGTCTTCGGCAGGTGTGCCGTATATGGGTATATCTAAACCTTTTTTTATTCTAATCATTCCCTATCTGATATATGGGAAAAGTACCCCGTGAGCGCGTGGGTATTATAATGATCTGTGTGTTATTTTGCTAGGAAGTTTCACTAAAATTTGGATATCTTTGGTATGTCAAACCAACCATCTCTTTTGCTAATCCTAGCAATTGTGCAGTGTATCCATATTCATTGTCATACCAAACATACAGAACGCATTTATCTCCGTTAACAATTGTTGCTGCCGAATCAATTATCCCAGCATGTCTATCGCCAACGAAGTCTGTAGAAACAACTTCAGGAGAGTTGGTGAAGCCTATTTGCTCTTTGAGATCTGAATGAAAAGCTTTCTGTCGCAGGAAATCATTGAGTTCTTCAACAGTGATGTCACGCCCTAACTGTAAATTCATTATTGCGAGAGAGACATTAGGTGTTGGGACTCTAACTGCATTTGCTGTAAGTTTGCCTATAAGCTCAGGTAATACCTGACCTACTGCTTTACCGGCCCCTGTTTCGGTTATAACCATATTCAAAGCAGCACTTCTGCCTCTTCTTTCTTTCTTATGAAAATTATCAATGAGGTTTTGATCGTTTGTATAGGAATGAACACTCTCTATATGACCAGCAAGAATATTAAATTCATCATTGAGAACTTTGAGAGTTGGAACAATCGCATTTGTTGTGCAAGAGGCTGCCCCTAGAATATCGTCATTATCAATAATTTCGTTATTTATTCCATGAACGATATTTTTAATACCGTCTTTAGCAGGAGCCGTTAGAAGTACCTTAGACACACCTTTACAAGCAAGGTGAGTGCCTAATCCTTCTTCATTTCTCCAAACACCGGTATTATCAATTAATAGAGCATTATTTATTCCGTAATCTGTGTAATCTATATCAGATGGATTGCTTGCATAAATAACCTTTACTTCGTTTCCGTTGATAATGAGTTTATCTTCTTCTTCTATTACTCGGACTGTTCCTTTAAATGGACCGTGAACAGAATCTGTTCTCATAAGATTAGCTCTTTTTATCAAATCACCTTCTACTGCTTTTCTGACTACTATGGCTCGAAGCCTTAAATTGTCCCCTCCACCTGAATCTTCAATCAACATTCTAGTAAGAAGACGTCCTATACGACCAAATCCATATAGAACAACATCCTGTGCAGTTTCAAGTATTGATCCCTTGGTGCCAATAAGATCATTTACTGCTTCTTTAACAAAATCATCGATTGATAGTCCTTTATCCTCGAACAGATAGGCTGCAGCGATAATACCTATATCTACTTCAGCAGGACCTAACTCGAGTTCACTTAATGCCACAATTACTTGATAGGTCTCAAACTCACTCAATTCATTATTTTCTGTCTCTCTAACAAACCTATGTGCGTTCATTATTTCTGAGACCGAAAGATTAACTAAGGGTTTTCCGTATAGAAGAAGATGAACATTATCTCTGTAAATACGACCGATCATCGGAAGCATTTCTTCTGCTAAAGCTTGTCTATATTGAAAGTCACCAAAAGGATCTTTCGGAAGTTCTGGTCGAATCCTTTTATCGGGTTGTTCTTTTTTCATTTATAAGGATGTGTATTTTTTTAAATGGTAATCTGTATTACCGAATATCGTTCCAACTGTTGTTAGCCTTTTGAAGTAATGACCTACATTCAATTCATCAGTTACACCCATACCACCATGAAGCTGAACGGCTTGTTGACCGATAAATTTGCCTGCCTTACCAACTTGATATTTAAGACCTGATATGGCTTTTTTTGCATCTTCAGCTCCTTCTTCGTGTTTCATGGTTGCCATGTACAAGAGAGACTTGCATTGTTCATATTCCATGAACATATCTACCATTCTGTGTTGAAGAACTTGGAATTTACCTATGGCAGTTCCAAATTGTTCTCTGGTTTTTGTATATTCAACAGTAGTTTTGTATAGAACCTCCATGGCACCAACAGCCTCCGCAGATATAGCTAATATTGCTTTATCAATCGCTGAATCAAGGATTGCAAAACCTTTATCTTGATCTCCTATCAAGCTACTTTTTGATACAGATACATTTTCTAATGTAAGGTCAGACGCCCTTCTTCCATCAACTGTTTTATAATTTGTTTTATTCAGGCCGTCACTATTTGCATCAACAATAAATAGGGATATTCCACTTTCATCTAGCTGTGCGCCTGAGGTTCTTGCTGAAATTATAATCTTATCTGCAGAAGGTCCGTTCATAACAACTGACTTATAACCGTTTAAAATGAAGCTATCACCATCTGATTTTGCTTCCGTAACTACATCAGAAAGATTGAATCTACTTTGAGGTTCTGCATAAGCTAGAGCTAAATGCATCTCACCTGATATTGCAGGTTCTAGAACAGAAGATTTTTGCTCATCAGAGCCATGATCATCTATTAACCCTCCTGACATAATGACAGTCTCAAGAAATGGTTCAACTACCAATCCCTTACCAAAAGCCTCCATGATTAACATTGATTCGATTGAAGAACCACCAAATCCTCCGCTATCCTCAGATACACAGATGCCTAGCCAGCCAAGATCAGCAAATTTCTTCCAATTGTCTTCACCAAAACCTAAATCAGAATTAGACAAAGCTTGTCTGGTCTCCCAGTCATATTCCTTTTGTACGAACTGATCGACTTGATCTTGAATGAGAGATTGCTCTTCGTTGAATGTAAAATCCATATTTATAACCCCAATATTGCTTTTGAAATAACGTTTCTTTGAATTTCATTACTACCACCATAGATACTAACTTTTCTATAGTTTAAATAATGAGGCATCACAGGTGCAGCATAGTCTGGTCCAACTGTTTCGTTTGAGCCAATTTCATTTTCTAAATAAAACGGATGCGCATAGTAAGCTAGCATCTCGACAAATAACTCTGAAATTGTCTGTTGTAATTCAGTGCCTTTGATTTTAAGAATAGATGATTCAGCGCCTGGAGATCCACCTTGTGACATTGCTGCTAAAGTTCTAAGTTCAGTAAATTCTGTAGCTGTAAGTTCTATTTCTGTCTCTTCTATTTTGTTTCTAAACTGGGTGTCATTTAACAAATTACTTTCACCTAAAGGTATATCAGCTGATAGTTCTTTTAATCTTTTGAGCTCCCTTTTTAAAGCTGCAATACCTGCTATACCACTTCTTTCATGAGCTAATAAAAATTTAGCTATATTCCAACCTTGACCCTCTTCACCTACCAAATTTTCTGCAGGAACTTCGACGTTATCAAAGTAGACCATATTAACTTCATGAGAACCATCAATCGTTATGATTGGTTTAACTTCAATTCCTGGAGTGTTCATATCGATTAATAAGAAGCTTATACCTTCTTGTTTAATAGGAGTTGTTTCTGTTCTAACAAGACAAAAAATCCAGTCTGCATGTTGAGCCAAAGTTGTCCAAGTTTTTGTGCCGTTGACTATGTATTTATCTCCTTTTAGCTCGGCTTTAGTTTTCAATGAAGCTAAGTCAGATCCAGATCCAGGCTCTGAATATCCCTGGCACCACCAAACATCACTATTCAAGATTGAAGGTAAAAATTTCTGCTTTTGCTCTTCTGTACCAAATGTATAAATTACAGGTGCACACATACCCATGCCAAAAGGTATTGTTGTGGGAGTATTTGCCTTAGCGAGCTCTTCTTGAAGAATATATTTCTGTGTTACAGAAAGTTCATCTTGATTTGTGTATTCTGTTGGCCAATTTATAGCGAACCAGCCTTTTTGGTTGAGGATTTTTTGCCACCTAACTATCTCTTCCTTCTCCAGGGGGATTCTTTTGTCCTGCTTTTCTTTGATATCTTCCGGATACTCAGTTTCTAAAAAACTGACGACTTCTTGTCTGAATGTTACATCTGCTTCTGAAAATTTTAAGTCCATTTCGTTCCTGTTTAATAAAAAAAAAATAATTATACACTTCCATATATAATTTGCTTTTTTTTTACAAAAAAAGCAGACATTTAAGTGGTAAAAATAATCACATCTTCCGCGGATGTTTTAGATCTGGGGATAAATTCGTCTCAAAATAATTTACTAGTTACAAAAGACGCTCAATCTGCGGTCAAACTATTTAGTTATTTTGAAGATAATGCTGATTTTATTTTGCTAGAAAACTCTGAATTATTGCCTTATGACTTTTTTTCAATGTCGCCGATTGTTAGAGCCAAACGGATTGATGCTCTATCCTCTTTGCTTAAGAGAAAAGGAATTACACTCATTGCATCAATAAATACAATTTTATCTCCCGTACCTCATCCCAGTCATATTTCTCCCCTTAATAGCTTATCTGTAAATGATTATTTCAAAGTAGAAAGCGTAATTGACGAAATTATTAACTACGGATATGTAAAAAAAGATTTTGTAACAGAACCTGGACACTTTGCGCTTAGAGGTTCAGTTATGGATATATTTCTTACCAGTAGTAAGAAACCCATAAGAATAGAATTTTTTGATAACAAGATAGAGAGTCTAAGGACATTTAATACAGAATCTCAAATAACTGATGAAAAAATTGATTCCCTTAACTTTCTTCCTTCTTATGAATATCCTTCTCACAAAGAAGCGGCTGAAATTTTTAAAAAAGAATGGAGGAAAAACTTTGATACTTTCGAAAATGATTCTGAAATCTTCTCTAGAGTTATGAATCTAAAATCAGCAGAGGGTGTTGAAATTTACTTACCTCTATTCTACGAAGGAAAAGTTACTATCCTCTCTTATTTGAATAATGTTGATCAGATATACATTCAAAAAAATACTGATGTTAAGGCATCCGAGTTTGAAGAACTTATAAATGAAAGGTATGAAGAATATAGATATGACCAAAAAAGACCTTTACTTAAGCCGAATGATCTTTTTTTGAGTTATTCAGATTTCATTAAGCATGTACAAAAAAATAATTCTTTTGATTTTGATCAACTAGAGGTATCCGAAAATTTTGAAACTTTAAAAGAGTCTACAAGAAATGAAAAAGCAGATGTCTCTACTTCAAAAATGCCAGATAAGGGTGACTTGGTTGTTCATCTATCACATGGAATTGGCAGATTCTCAGGCCTCAAACAACTAAATACCTTTGTTGGTACAAGTGATTGTTTAGAAATACTTTATAAAGACAACAGTAAAGTGTTTGTTCCCATTGAAAATATGAATCTAGTCTCAAAATACTTTGGGCCAGAAGATAGAGATGTAGATTCTCTTAATTCCAAGAAATGGAAAAAAAGAAAAGATAAGGCTTTAAAACAAACATTCGATACAGCTGCTGAACTTCTTGAGGTTCAAGCTAAAAGAAACAAAGCTCGCGGATTTGCATTCAAGATATACGAGGAAGAATTCTTGGACTTTGTTAAAAAATTTCCTTACGAAGAGACCTATGATCAAAAAAGAACGATTGAAGAAGTCACTTTTGATATGCAATCAAATAGACCTATGGATAGGTTGATATGTGGTGAAGTGGGTTTTGGAAAAACTGAAGTTGCTATGAGAGCTGCTTTTATTGCTGCTCTCAACAATAAACAGACTTGTATACTTGTACCGACTACATTGCTTGCCTCACAACACTTTGCAAGTTTTGTAGAGAGATTTACAGATAGTGGAATTAGTATTTCTATTTTATCCAGAAATATCAGCAATAAAGAGAAAGATGCTCTCCTTTTAGGACTAGAGTCAGGCGAAATAGATATAGTCATTGGTACACACGCATTGATACAAGGAAATATAAAATTTAAGGATCTTGGTTTATTGATTATTGATGAAGAGCATCGTTTTGGAGTTAGGCAAAAAGAAAAAATTAAAACTCTAAAAGAAGAAGTAGAAATTTTAAGCCTTTCAGCAACCCCAATTCCAAGATCATTAAATTTTGCACTATCTGAGTTGAAAGATTTATCAATTATAGCTACTGCTCCTGATGATAGATTACCTGTAAAAACATTTACTTACTCTTTCAATGAAAATTTAATTCATGAAGCTATCCAAAGAGAAAACTTAAGAGGAGGACAGACATATTATCTTTGTAATGACCTAACACTTATTGAAGACAGGAGAATAAGACTCAAAGATAAATTTCAAGATTTAGAGATAGAAGTTGTTCACGGACAATTAAAGCCTAAAGATATTGAAGCAATAATGTTGAAATTCAATGCTGGTCAAATTGATATATTGGTTTGCTCTACAATTATTGAAAGCGGTATTGATGTTTCAAATGCCAATACATTGATTGTGGAAGATGCAGATAAATTTGGTTTATCTCAATTACATCAACTCAGAGGGAGAGTTGGAAGATCAGAAAAACAGGCTTATGCATATTTCTTAAGATCGAGGAATATAATCAATAAAAAAAATGCAGACAAAAGGTTTGATGCCTTAATGAGTGCAGATTCATTATCTGCAGGATTTCTTTTGGCACTAAAAGATCTCGAAATAAGAGGTGCAGGAGAAATTCTTGGATCAAGTCAAAGTGGTGTATTTGAGTCAATTGGTCTAGAGCTCTATACAAGAATGATAAAAAAAGCTTCTGAATTCATTAAAAGCGGAGAGCTAGATTTTCAATCCTTGGATGAGTCTCCTGAAATTAATATTAATGAAAATTGCTTTATACCTGAAGATTATCTCCCAGATATAAACGTCAGGCTTCTTATGTACAACAAAGTAGCTTTGGCAGAGACAAATGAAGACCTAAAGAATATTCAAATTGAAATGATCAATAGATTTGGTTTATTGCCAGATGAACTTAAAAATTTCTTCCATCAGGCTGAGTTAAAGATTGTTGCAGAGAATTTCTCAGTCAAGAAAATCAATTTTAATGCAAATAAAATAAGTATTTTTTATAAGAACAATGAATTAGATACATCCTTTTTTAATGATGGTAGATTAGAGGATAAAGTAAAAATGACTTCTGATGTGATAAAGGCTATTAGTAAAAATGTCTCTTAAATTAACTCTAATATTTGCTTTTGTGGTCCAAAATATTTACGCGAAAAGCTCCGACGAATATGTTCAACTATTTCTGAATGAAGAAATTGAAAGTAATCTAATCAAGGTCGATTTCTTAATAATCCAAAATCTTAATTTGGAAGAAGTTGATCTAAAGGAAAAATGGGAAGATTTAGATGAATTTATATTCTCTGAGGAGCTAATTTATCTCAAAGAAGAACCAACGACATTGGTTACTTTAATTCAAAATGAAACGAATGCATTAACATTACCTGATATAAGGATCGAGTCTTCAATCGATTATCCAGTCATTAATGAGGAAAAAACTCAGGTTAAAGCTCCTGAACCATTTCTTTTTGAAAGAATACCCTTTCAAAATAAGATGATGGCTATTGAAGCGAACCTAAACAGAAGTCGAGATTATAGAGTTGTTTATTATAATTCTTGGTACCAACCTGCAGTTCAGCAAGAAAGGTCTTTACCAGTATTTATAGAAGCAGTTAAAAAAGATAAAAAGGTTTATGGTGAAATAAATATCTATAAAGAACGTTTTATACACCTAGATTCTAGAATTAGATTTTCACAACAAACGGAAGTAATAGATACCAGTAAGATGGTTCCTAATTTAATTAATATTCAAGAACTTGTTGAAAATAAGAAAAGAAAAAATTCTGAAGTAGAAGTTGAAGATAACTATTGGATGGAAACTATCTTTAATACTGTTAAATTGAATTTCAAATACTTAGAAGATTTTATCACGTCAGATGATTCAATTATTTCGCCTGTTTTAATAGAAGAACCTAATTACAAATATCAAGATTTATACGAAATAAAGAAAGACATAAAACTTGATCCAGAAACTTTAAATTTCGTAGATCATCCATATTTTTCAATCTTAATTAGAGTTGAAGAAATTTCTAATTAAATTCTGATTTTTTAACCAAATTCCTTTCTAGCTGTTCCAAAATTTCTTTCTGTTCTCCGGTTGCTTCGATGAGCATAGACCGAGTTTTATCTAGAGTTTTTTCAAGTGAAGGCCAAGGCCCTTTGTCGTATAGTCTTTGGTTAAGAAAATTTTGGTATCTATCAAAAGTTTCTGCTGAGACTGATTCGGGGTTATTAACGCATACTAGTCTCTCTGCAAGTTCTTTGTATCTGGCATCTTCAAATCCATCAAGTACTTTAGATCGTTCATCCCAAGGAAGTGTGTGGAACCTTTCCATCCATAGATCATCAGCATCTGATGGAAAACCAGAGTATACGGTTTGCTCAAGATGCTTCGGAGCTGGATAGTTTATTTGATTACTGGCTAATAATTCACTAACTCTACTTTGAAGTTTTATATTTTCTCTTACTTTATGTGCTCTTTCGATAAGCTGCTCATGAGGTATATCCAGATAATTTTCGATAGCAGGTATCTGATCAGAAGGCATTACTGGTAAACTTTTGTTGATTCTTACCTTCCTAATGGCAGTGCCACTATTACCTATTTGCTCTAGAAGTTCAGCATCCGTCAAATCATCCAATTGATCCGGATCAAAATATAGATCTGCTACAGCGACTTCGTTATTCATCTTAGGGTTTTGGCCACAGAATGTGACGGGATATGTAAATTTTTTCCTCCTTACAACCTCACCTATCATTGCAAAAGGTTCAGATTGAAGAATTTCTAGGTTGCCTATTTTAGATGAACCTTTAATGGATGCGCGCCAAACAGGACTAGCCTTTTCCAATATCAGCTTAGCTAACTCGTGCATTTGAACACAATCTGCAAGAGCATCATGAGCATTCTCAATTTCAATTGAATTAGCATCTGACCAATCTGTGAGTTTCATGCTTATATTGCCTTCATCGAAAATGGGTAAATTTAAACTATCAGGAAAAAAGTTAGCAACAAGCTGTAAAGTGCTGAGCATGTCCAAACGAGATGCTCCTAATGTATTGGTTATGTATAGAGGAAGTAAATTCCAGAAGAATTGTCTTCTGAAAAGCTCTTCATCAAATCTGTGACCATTATAAGTAATATAAACTGGGTTTCGCCCTTTCGACCATTCCAACCATGTAGACCTTAAAAGTCGCATCATCTCGTAATGGGACATGGAATCATCTCCTAAAGACTCAACTTTTTTATGAACCAAATATGCCTCTGGAGAAGGCACTATCCAAGGCAATAATTTACAACCTATGTCTTGGGAGTTTTCTTCTTTTAAAGATTCATCAGTTAATAAAGATCCAATTTGGATAATCTGAGAGAAATTTATATCGAGGCCTGTGGTTTCAGTATCGGTAAAGATATAGCAAGAATCTGCATTTAATTGCGACATATACTACTTGTAGTATGCGTTTTCTCTGTAACTATGATCAGTTACATCCTTAACGCTTTTTAATCCTTCAACTTGCTCTAGTAATGTCTTTTCAACACCATCTTTGAGAGTCAAATCTACCATGCCACAACCTTGACACCCTCCACCAAACTGAAGGATAGCAGTTTCTTCATTAAGAACCTCAATCAAAGAAACTTCACCTCCGTGAGAAGCAAGTCCAGGATTAATTTCAGAATAGAGAACATAGTTAATTTTATCTTCTATAGAGGCGTCTTTACTAATTTGTGGTAGTTTGGCATTAGGAGCCTTGATTGTTAAAGTTCCACCGA
>CEUH01068058.1_pt1 | contig 11648 bp, 6 predicted proteins | sample 356461 | NCBI WGS metagenome assembly CEUH01 (sample SAMEA2623275, study PRJEB7988) | marine metagenome | isolation source: saline water (ENVO:00002010), including
CAATCGAATTCGCAATCTCGGTTCTACGATTGGGGGGCAATCCGTTGGCTGGGCGTTTATTGGCGCCATTCTTGGAAACACCTTGCTTGCAAAAAGATTCGGAAAGAATTTGGCGGATTCCTTGGATGTTGGCTTTCAGACAGCCGGGGCGGCAAGTGTAGTCGCAGGTGGATTTACGATCAGCAACGGGATTGCTGACGAAAATGTGACGAAACTTGCTGCAGGTGGAGCACTCATGGGCCTCGGCCTGTTTTACTACGGCATCGGAAATAATTGACGAGGAAGTGTAAACCTGCGAATCCCTGAACAATTGAGAAGGTTGCCAGCCAACCTTGTTGATTGGGCAGAGAGCGTTCCCGAGGCCTTTGAAGAGGTGAGGGAGGGTATTTTCGATTATCTCCCGAGAGGAAGAGTTGCCACTCCACAACAGATTTTCACCGGGGAGACTGGCGAGAGGATTTTGGAGGACTTTGGTGCAAATACAGCTTGGGAATTTTCGGTTGCACAAAGGAGAAACATCAGAGATCAGGTCAGCCTTCTGCCGTTGAAACAGGACGACTACGTGGGGCAGATGAAAAGGTCATGGCTTGATGCGTTTGACAATCCGACTGCGCCAATGAAATATCAGGCGGGGGTATTACAGGTCAGCAAGGGTGGACGAAATGCCGGAAGAGTGATCAACGGCCCTTATTCTCTTTACTTTCCTTCGGCTCTTTGGCCTTACACAACGGAGGAAGGAAAACGATACACCGTCATGGACCTGGCAGAGGAACCGATTGAATCTGACTGGTTGGGGACAAAACCGTGGATTGAGTGGGCGACTGATGTGAAGTATGACAAAATTGGAGCGTTGCCTGGGTTCAGCCGTTGGGGGGATGCTGCCTTGGGCGCTGGAGCGATTGCGCCTGTGGCGGTGGTCGGGACGGTGGCAATCTTGACCTTTCCAAGGTGGGGGCCGTTCATTGTGGATAAAACAGTTGAAACGGGCACAGCAATCGGCTACGGTGTTGGAGAAATCGCTGGCGCCATCACAAGTAAACTGGCGAACTTCGGACGCAATTGACAGTTCCAACGGAACGGTGGAACGGGTTTGAATTAAACCCTCCAACCCGTTGGGGTGATTCATGGCGGATTCATCAGCGGTGCTACAGAAAAAATCCGAGGTTAGGGAGATGGCAAAAAGATACGGTGTCGAACCGTATCTTGGGACTCAAAAACTTGAGATGGTTGATGCCTACATTCAGATGTGGGCCAATGACATTGAAAAAATGGATTCCCTTGAGGCATCCTCTTCTTGGCTTGATACCAAGTCGGAGATTGAAGACATGATGGCATCGCTTTCTCTCGAAGAAAACAGCAAGAGTTCTCTTTACCTGCTCGGTGCAAGCGCTACCGGGCAAGTCAGTTTTGACGATGTTCGCCAAGCGTACATGGAAGGTTGGAACACTTTGCTAAGCCAATACAGCGAAGCCATTGTTGGCCGAAGTCAAGTGGAATTGATGAACTTGGATCGGATGAAAGAACGCTTCCTCGCTCAACTTCCTGCGTTTGGAACTCCCTCTGAAAAGGTCTCGTGCTCAACGATGGCCGCCAACGAGCTACGGCAGGTGGAATCAAAACTTCAACAAATGCTTTCCGATTCAAAAATCAAGGGAGGCAAAATGGAACTCGCAAAGAGGGAAACGACGAGAACAATGATCCTTGCAGAAGCCAAATCGGGTTTCCGCTCGGGGCGCGTTCCTACCCAGGTCAACCAAGAAATTCAAAACTTGATTGGTCGAGGGAACTCTTTGTTTGAGGGTCAAGTGAAATCTATCGACCTTTTCAAAAATGAGCCAGAAGCCCTGTATGAGGAAATGGACCGAGTGTTGCGGAAGGCAAGCTTGCTGCTACGGACGCAAGAGAGCGCATTCAGCCTCGCTGGTGTTTCGAAGGCACATTCACCTACCTACAAGCAGTTCAGCAAGGCTGTGGGTGCAACGGGGGCTATTGGTGATGGGTTGCGTGTCGTGAACACGCAAAACATGATTTTCAAGTCTGCCCCAAAGCACGTCGGTCTTGATGTCGTCAACTACAGCAATCCTCCCCAAGTATTTCCAACAAACCAAGCTCCGCCCGAAGCAACGGTTTTCCCGAGGAACGTGTATTCTTCGGTAATCGGCGTACCGATGGTGGGTGAGCCGCCAAGGTTCACCAATCCTTCGACCGTTCATCGCGATGAGTCAACAATGAGTCAGTTCGACAAATTCAGGCAAAACGCAGCCTTGTTTGGCTCAAAATCAAAGCACAACCCATCGTTTCAACACAAAAACGCAGGTTTGGTGGGCACATCGCCCCTTGCTGGAAGCGGGGCTTTGGACAAAGTTGCGGACAGCGCCTTGGTTCAAGTCGTCATCGCAGGCGGTTTCTTCTACATGCTGACCAAAGTAGTCCCGCAATTCATCCCCAAGCGAGTGGTTTCAAGTTCGCCGTACGCGCGCCTCCACAGGGGCGGCGTTAAGGGGTACAAGAGCAAGCGTTCAGACGAGGCCGAGGCCTATTTGGGCGCTGCCCCTGATGAAGCGCACCCTTTTGACCAAGCTTACCTGTTCTGAGGTGTTTTTATGAATCCTGACAGCCCGGACAACTATCCGTCGTTTGCAGAGGTCATCAAAAGACTCAACAAATTGTCAAGGGAAGAACTTAGGGACCTGTTTGGGCCCGATTCGGTGGACGTGCTTACTCGTGTTCACCTAAACCAATTTCTGAAAGATTGGTTGTCCGACGACAACGGCCTTGGGCAGTATCAAAGCAACATTCCAGACGGATATCCTCGTGATGATGCCTTGATGCTGGGAGATTTGTTGGTTTACCTGATGGTTGGTGGAGATCGCATTCCATTCGGTACAAGCAAAGGCTTCGAGCGCCCCTACGTGGAACTTGAGGGCGGCGGCAAGATGCAAATTGAGGCAAGGTACGCCGAGGACTTGGCGAAGATGTACAACAAAATGCCGGAGGGTAGCTCGTTTAGCGACATGATTGGTGTTCATGCCATGGTGCTTTATTCCCTACCGCAAAAAAAGTTTCACCGGTACAACATTGAGCAGATTTTCAAGCACGACCCGTCGTTGGCGGACTCATTCTTTGAAACGACTCGAACTCGGATTTCTCCCGGGGACTTTGAAACACTCACCAATTTGAAAAACATCGTTGAAAGGGGCGCTATTGAGCAATTCCGTTTGGCGCTGTCGTCGGGAACGCAGGGACTCAAAGCTCTGGCCGGGCAAGGAAGCACGTTTGGACAAGTCTTGATGGATGCGTACAGAGTAGCAGAGTCGGCTGTTTCGTATTTTGAAAAAGGCGATTTCCCGAACGCTGTCGAACAACTGACGATTCTGCAGGACGATTACCAAATCGGAGCTGGAGCGTTTGCAAGCAACATGCATAACATCTTTGTTGCGACGATCTCATCGGTTGAAAATTACAACAAAGCGACCGAGGGGAACAAGGGTGCGAATTTCTCCTACAAAGGCACGCCGACGCCTGTATTGATGTCTCTCAACACTCAGTTTGTGCCGGAAAAAGGCCCAAAAAACATTCTCAATGCCGCCCGGGGCGCTGCTCGGGCCGCCTCTACTGCCGCATTCAAGTGGCAGGACAACGGATTTCGAACCACGTCAGGGCCGAAATCTCCGACTGGAGGAACAAACGGACAAAAGGTAGTTCCGTGGTTTAAATTGAAGAACGATAGAAAAAATTGGGAAGGCGTAAACAACGGATACCCTGTAGTCACAACCGATTGGGGTGCGATTTTCGCTGGTGCATACGGCTATGGAGATACCGAACTCGCAGCAAAAGCAAGCCCGAATATCGACAAAATAAACTCAGGATACAACAACATGTTTCGAGGGGGGCGAAGACCGATTTTGAAATTCTTTGTTCATGGCACGATGGAATTTGGTATTGCCAACTTGATGCCGACGGGAATTTTGACCGTTTCGTTGTCAAAGGACACGGACGCTGTTTTCGGGGTTAACAGGGACGGTGTTGCTATCGGGGGCTACACAGCAGACCTGTTTTACGAATCATTCTCGCCCGAGGACGATTTGGCGGAAGAATTCGCTCGGTTTGTTTCCGACGATGGAGGCCGTACCGGGCTTGACTTTGACGTGGGCCAACTGGACATTGTTGAGCCCGAAGCACGTCGAAGGTCCCGAAAGCGACCATCAAAAAAAAAACCTTCAATGGGGCAGATGATCGCAATTGACCTCGTACCTTCTTCTCAAATCCGACTTTCAACTGTGGTGAACAAGGCAACGTGGTACAAAAACAAAGCAAAGGAGGATGAATCGGGCATGTTGACTGAGCTGTGGAACGAATTTGCTCGTGGAGCACCAAAGGTGGAGAAGCGCAGACCTCCCGGGGGGCGCGTCAAAAAATGGTTTTGGAAAGGCCGCTATTACGACACCAAGAAAGAGGCAACCGAGGCCTACAAGAAAAGCAACCTCACCTACGCTGACAAAAAAGGAGGCATTTCAAACATGAACTTGATTTATGCAAAGAGGAAGGACAATGGCGAACTTGTTCCGTTCCGTTTGTTCATACCAAAAGCGATTCTACGAAAAAGAGGGAATGATTTGTTGCCGAAAAAGGGCGGTCATTTCAAACGTGTGAAGCACCTTCTTGATTTAATCGAAGAGGAGTTTGGAAAAATCAAGTTTAAGCGGGTGCTGGAGGGCATGGGCGGTTTCAATCGAGAAACGCCCAGGGGAACCGTTTCTGTAGATCGTGGCGTTCATCAGGTGTTTCAAGCCGAGGGTTTGGACGCAGGCTCTTCGTACTCAACAAAGGCGCATCCATCCCGTGTGAAGATGGACGGCAGCATGATTTACCAAGCCATGACGCCATCAGGTACATCGGTTGAATTGGAGGTTTCGGTATGAGCAGTTGGACAGTTACAATTGACTTCAAAGATGGAGAAAGCACACGAGACCGAATGGTTCGGATTGCAACAATCATTGCCCGTGAAAAAGATGAGAAAAAGGTTGAAAATGTTTCAATGAGTCGCCAAATGAATGAAATCTCACGCGCACTTGCCAGTACGAGAAAGGACCAAAACGTGGTGCTTTCAAGCGATTCTCGGGGTTCTCTTGCCCGGAGGTCGCCCACGGTCAAACTTGCGACCAACACGGGAATCAAGGAACTTGATGATTACATCAGCAAGACGCTACCTGACATGAGTGTCCTTGACACCTATGCATCTCCTCGGCAGAGGGCTTTGTCGCTCGCCTTGCCAACCGCCATCGGCGTTCCTTCTTCAATGCGGGTTCCGAACTTGGAAAACGAAGATCGTTTGATGGCTGCGAACATTTTGGGCTCGTTGCCAAGTGGCGGGATGGCGCTGGAGGATTCAGCAAAGAACAAACTTGCCGCTGTCGTAAAACAAACGCTTGGCGATTTGGGCCTTGGTGCTGGCGAGGTCAAATCAATGCTTCGAGACAGACTCTCATCTCGCCCATTCTTCAACGACCCGACACTCATCAACAATTTTGCGAACATGATCAAGTCGTACCACGATGTCAGAGAGTACAACCTCCACTATGCACAAGCTTTGGTGCCCGGCCTAAAGGGAGTGAATGACCCAAAAAGGCTCACAGCGGCCATTCTTCCTACGCCTGAGAGCATTTTGAACGGTACAACAGCGTACTTGATTTACCGAGTTGGTGAAAAACCGAGCGTAGCTGATTTCAAGGGATTTGTTCGTGAAGCACTTTTCAGACTGTTGAACTTACAGCCTGGGCCAAGAGGTTTGAGGGCAACCGACAAACAACTGGAGGTAGGTGCGTTCCTGGCGGCGTTCAAATTTAATCGAAAGAAGGCCGCAAAAGCATTGATGAAAGCGGTTGACGAAGCCATGTCAGTTGGCGGAGATTTCGTCACAGCGTATGCAGGCTTGACCTACGAAAATGTGGCACAAGGGGCAGGCGGGGCGCTTGACAACATGTACCAGCGCTTTGAAGACAAGAAGCGACAGTTCGAGGACAAACTGGACAACAATGAGGAAATCATGAACTACGAGCCCGAGGGCGGCGAGGGCGCCGACATTGGGGCGAATGACAAGCGTTTCTTCAAATTCCTTGAAAGGGAACGGATGATTTTTGAAATCAAAGAAGGATTCTACTTGATTCCAGTCGTTCTTCCAGCCTTTGATGTAAACCCGATTGGGTGGGATCGCAGATGGATGATTGCCACAATGAAAATCATAGACGAGTACTGGGACATGATTTACGGTCGCGTTGACCCTCAACAACCAGGACGGCAACGGAAGATTCTGCTTCAAGACTTGTTGTTCCTGATTGCGACCAGGACGAAGGAACTCTTCAATTACGACATTGACGTGATTCAAATGACCATCCTGACGCTGTTGCTTACGCAACGACCCGCCGGGGCGCGTCGCAGAGCACGTTCGATTCTCCCGAAAGGCAGGGATGGGGAAATTCCTCTTCGAGACTTGACCCAACTGCTGAAAGAATCAACTGTAGAAAGGGACGGCGGAGAAGAACTGGCTGCGGAGGATGCAATCGTTCAACTCCAAAACGAACTTGCAGTTCAAGCCATCGGCGGGGATGTAGAACAGGCGGAAAACCTTGCTGCAATCCAAGACATCGCTCAGACCGCCGTATCGGAATTGAGAAGGTTGAAGGACAATGTGGCAGCGAGCTACGGTCGAAGTGAACCTGCCTCTGTGGCCGTATTGTTTGCTGCTCTTGACCCCATAATCTTGGAATTGAACATCAAACTCGATGACGTGAAAAACGCCGCCGAACTTGCTATGAATCAAGCGTTGGAACTTGACAATAAAGAACCCCCCGGAGACCTTGGGGTTGCACAAAAAGAGGAAATAAAGTCGTTGGGAGCAGCAGTCTCAGCGAAAATTGTCGAGATTGCAGACGCACTATCCCTCGCTCTGTTTTACTCAAAAGATGCCATGGTTGACTTCGTGAACAACGAGGACGAAGACACTCTTAAGGAGATTATAGCAAACTACGGATTTAACATCAAGCTCAAAAAGCGGAATGGAGATGCAAGAGACAAAGATGAAATTGCCGGCGATTTCTACGATCAAAGGTTCCGCACGGCCAGCCGAAGGGCCGCTCGACGTGCAAGGGCGAATCCTCCAAGCAAGGAGGTTGGCTTCATCACCGCTGAAATCGTTGTGGGTTCGAATTTCGTCAAAGACATTGGGATGGGCATTCGTGATTTCGTTGGCGGTCGTTCCGAGCGTTTGGAAAAACTGGTTGACGATGCTCTTGGGGAACTGGTCAAGGAACTGTACGACAAGGCAGCGTCGCTTGGTGGAGACTACGTGGACGACATTGCCATTCAACCTATCGTCTATGGCGGTTCGACCATGCTCACGTTGATTGCCCACGGTGTAGCCTACGACACGGGCGGGAAGAAAAACGGAAGAAAAGCCCGCCGCCTACCCCCATTCTTTTCACCTTATGAAAGTTGGGATAAGCTATCTGGTTGGCTTGAATACCCCGAGGATTTGGAGACAGCAAAGGCCGAGGCGCAGAGACAAGCGATTCGGACCGGCAAGGGAGTTTACCTCGCCTGGCTCAGGCGTGGATTTGGGGATCCCTACTCCTACTACACCACCGAGAAAAAGCGTGACGCAGACTGGTACGGTAAGATTGGTTCCCCTTCCTCCACCAATACCGACCCGAAACAAGGCGTAGTCGCCGTTATAGAGCCTAAGACCAATCCTATGGAAAAGGGCAGAGTTGACGCCTACGATTCCTACATGTTAGCGAAAAACGCTGCGCTTGCCCAAGCCAACAAGTACGACGAAACTGTTTACCTTTGGCGTGAGGATGGTAAAATCAAAGTCAGCCGATTCTTCCCAGGGTTAATTCCTCCCGGTGAGGTTTCTGCAATCCATCCAAATCCGATTGATACGACCTTCCATGACGGGTGGCAGCGGGCACCACCGCCAGTATGGAGATTCAAAGAAGCAAAAGCAAGCATGAAGAAGTATCGAAATGAGCAGCCTTGGGTGTACCCTGGGCAAACTAACCACGGAGGCATCTTTGAAGTCTTCCAAAATGCAAGAAACGCACCTCAAAACTACGAAAGGGGCGACATTTACTTTGACATGCAGATGCCGGGACGACCCAATGATATTGATGTGTTCGTTGCAGATGGTTCAAGGTTCAGGCAAATTGGAACATTGACCATAATCAAGAAACTTGGGGATGCAAACCCTCCGAAGAAACGAAAGACCAATCCAAAAGGCGACGAATACCACGAATGGACACCGATAGCGGACGAAACCAACCTTGGTGAATCAGATGATATTGCACAAACAATTGCAAATCAAATTGGAAAGACGGTATATGTGGCGTGGCTTGACATTGAATGGGACGATTATCACGGCGACTACCACGGGGCATTCCACCTCACGACAGACTCCAAAAAAATTGGCGGGGTGTCAAACCTGGACGTGTATCACCCGGAGCGTCAAGCCCGCAAGAAGAATCCTCCGAAGAAGGAAGAAAGAAAGTACAAGGGCATGATCATCTCCAAGGTTGACGATGGCTGGGAAGTTGATGCCTACGGTAAAGTGTTCAAGACCTTGAAAGAAGCCAGGGATTTCATTTCGAAGAAGGTGAAAGGAACTGCGGTCCCGAATCAGCAATGCGTGAGAATCGTCGCTGGAACCAGGTGCATAGGAACCATCGTGAAGATGAACAAGGGCGGCCACTATCAATGTAAAAAGTGCAAGGCAAAATACAGGGCGGTGTGATCGTGCCGAAAAAGAGTTCCAAGTGGGAAATCACCATACACGAAGACGAGGGCGACATGCTGGAAGTGCATTTGAAAGGCCCGTCTGCTAAAGTCAACGACTTGATGATGCTTGAGGTGCTTCTGAGAGGTTTGAGGTCGTGGGACAGCGACGTGAACTTCCAGGACGGCAAAGCTCCCAAGGAAATCACGAAAAAGTGGTTCTTGCCTTTGTCCAAAGTGAAAGCAAAACTGAACCCAAGCAAGAAAAAGAAAGGCGCCAAATCAAAAAAGATTCAACGACAAGAAGAGGATGACTTTGAGCACGCCATCCGGCTCTACAAAGAGTTCAATGGGGTGAAACCAAAGGAAATGATCACTCAAGAGGTCTGGCTTCCCGATAACTCGGGCGGGCCCCACTCGCCATTGGTGGCCATCGGGGAGGGCACATGCCCGTTCGTTGGGTACTCGTCGGGCAAAACCAATTCCAAAGGCGAGCTTGATTCGTACATCCACCACTTTGGGGAGGACGACGACGGGAACATTACAATGGAGCGCCCTCGCATCTACGTGACCGTCCCTCCCCCTGGTTATCGTCCCATTCTGCTCATCATCGGGGGCGTGTTCGATATTGAAGATCGAGAGGACCCGAACACGGGCAAGACATTGAAATGGCTGGTGAACTGAAAATGGAAAAGACATGGAATTTGATTAAAAAAGAATCAGCAGGATTACGGGACAACATCGCAGAGATGGCCAGCGATGCTGTTTATGGACCAGTTGGGATTGTCAGCAATCCGATTCGCTTCTTTTTCTACGCTGCCGTTTTGGGGGCATCGCAAATGCTGATTTTACAAGTCTTCAATGGTGCAATCAACAAAGCGATGGATGAAGATTGATTCGGCGGTGATTACGTGGCCGAGCCGAGCGAACCTCCAACTCCGATTGACCAGGTTGAGTTTGATTCGGCTACCTCCGTTGATCTTGCCACCGATTTTGCACAAGCGCTGGCTGAGATGATGAAAGATCACATCATTGTGCTGGACATGATTCGCCACATCCCCATAGGAGAGGATGACATCGAGGAAGGGGACATCAGGGAAGCGCTGAAACAGGGCCTTTTCCACACTTTTGGTGCTGAGGATGCTTCGACGGGCGTGGAAGCTTTTCTTGCGATGGCCGGGCCCGGTGGAGGGGACAAAATCAAACATCTCCCGATTGACTTGAAAAACCCTGTGTTCAAGGAAAAATACGAGCAAATGGCAAAAGACAAAGCGGGGGAAATCGTGTTTCCGTCGTCTGACGACACGATTGCGTTTCATTTGTTTTCAGTTCATGCTGCGAACCTGGGTACAGATGACAGAGATCTTGGTTTCGGGGTTCTTGAGGATGCCCGGCGGAAAAACAATGCCCTTGGTGCGGTTGCACTCTACAGCGATGTAAAGGACCTGAACAGAGAATACACGGTTGGTGAATCCAAACTCAAAATCTTCGACTCAAACAGAGACCGGCAGCAGGGGTCTTTGCGATATTTCAGCCCTCAAGTGTTTGCCTCCGACCAAAACAGGGGAAATTTCCTTCCTGATACGGCGCTCGGAAAGCAGATGAAGGAACGCTTGAAGAAGATGATAGACCTGAAACCGGACAACAAAGGCAGAAAAGACAACAAAATCATGTCGGCCGAGGGCGGTTTGTCTCCGATTACCGAATTTTACCTGATGCGATACCTTGGAACCTACTTGCTTCAACGTGATGGGGATGAGCCTTCAATTGCAGAACAATCACTCCCATCGCTTTCGCCCACAGGCCGTATGGAGTTATCGCGTATCAACTTGAAAAGGAACATTGGGATTGATTTGCAATCGACATTGCGGGACTTGATTGAGGGTATCGTTGCAGATCGGAAGATTGACGACATTTTCCCGTTCGAAAGATTGAGGACGATTTACCGATACCCTGACGACTACAGCCACGAATGGAGGAACAGCCCCAACGAAAAAACCATCATTGGAACAGCGGTTGAACCGTTGCCTTTTGCCGCCGAAGTATCTGATTCGCTGAGGTACGGGCTGTTGCAGAAATTTTACACCGCTTTGAAAAAGAACGATCGCACACTTTTCATGGATGCTGTCGTAAACCACGTGCTCGACAAAGTGCCAACAGATACCACGATGGTAATGCCTTCACCGACTCGCAAGGGCGACGCTACGAATACGCTCGATTTCAATTTGGCAGGCAATCGTATCAATCTTCCAATTCTGAACGGTTCGTACTTGATTGGGGAGGCAATGAAGGCGTTTTCAGAAATAGACCCGACGGACAAAAACGCTGACACGTTGAAACTGCGTTTGGACCCGACAAATGTAGAAAGACAACTGATTTCCGATGGCGCCGAAGTCTCGATTCCGGGTTGGCTTGTGTTGGCAAGTGAGCTGGGTGGCTCTCACAGGTGGGCAGCTTATTCAGCAGGTTTGCCGAATTACGCAGATGGTTACCAAATCGTCCGAGGCTCCTTGATGAAAGATGACGAGGGGATTGAACACATCGGTAAGGTGATTGAACTTTACACGAACACGTACTTTGATGAGGACGGGAAAGCTCTGTTTGACCTTGAATCGTTTGCTGGGGCGCAAAATGCAGAGTATTCGTTTATCGTGTTCACGGAAAACAACGTGGTGCAGGCATCGCCCGTTGACGATCCAGCGTTCACTTTTCGTTTGGACTTGAAGAGGCTGATGAAGGGTTTGTCGGAAAACGATTTTGTCAACACGATTGAACCCGTATCGGGTGAGATTGATGGAACCCTCAAAACTTTCAACGATGGGGGCACGGGCATGGTTGCGTATGCCTCTGACACAGGGCTGTCGATGGAATCGCTGTCC
>CEUH01145805.1_pt1 | contig 11636 bp, 10 predicted proteins | sample 356461 | NCBI WGS metagenome assembly CEUH01 (sample SAMEA2623275, study PRJEB7988) | marine metagenome | isolation source: saline water (ENVO:00002010), including
CTTTTTACAGTTGAGTGCGTTCCTTCGCATAATGCTACTTCCGTCCCGTAGGATGAACGTACAAATATTTAGTCAAAAAAATAGGCCCCGTAGGGCCTATTTAATATTTTGTAAGTAAAACTTAGCTGAAGCTTACGTTACCGTTTGTTATAGCAACGTTTGCAAGATAATCAGCCGCGTTACCTAATGAAGAAGCTGTATTTGAAAGCTCAACATATCCGTATCTAGTCATGAAACTCACGACTGGCTCGAATGATGTTGGATCTAATACAACGCCGCTTGACATTAGTGGGATATATGGGCAATAGAACGCTGCTGCGTCTGATTCGCTTGATCCCTTGTAACCAACAAGTACGTTTGCATCATCACCTGCGTATGTGTTTACATATACTTTCATTGCGTTATTCAATGTACCAACCATTTTTGTGTTAGTTGGTGCTTCAAATGAACCTTCTGTAGTACGTGCAAACGCAGAAGTTGTTGCAGACTGTAAAATTGTAAGTGCAAATGGACTTACAACTGCCCAGTTACCTGCGCCTCTTCTTGTACGCTGTGCAATCAAGTTAGCTGCTCTGTTGATTTGAACAGCAAGTGCCGCATGCTCGTCACCAACAAATGTTGCTGTACCTGATACTGCCGCTTGATCGTATGTTTCAACTGCTGTACCAGCAAGTGTGTTCAATGAACCGATAACTTCCTGATCAATTTCAGCTGTTATTTCTTGTGCTAAAGCAGCCATAATTTCTGCTTCAACATCAATACCATGCTGTGACTGAGCATCTTGAGCAGATTCAAAAGTCCAACGAGCTGATAGCTTTCTTGATTTAGCTTCAACTGTTTGCTTTAAGATCTGAATGCTTAGTCTGTTTCCAGCTGAACCTTCTAAAGCTGCTGTATTAGCACCTTTAGCAGTTGATGCGTCACCTGAATATGCTTCAGCAATCTTGAATGGTGAAAGTGCTTCTTCACCAGCTACTGCTCCGCTTGCGCCTGAGCCTGCTGTATCAGAGTAGCGTACTCTCAATGTGTGGATTTGACCCACTGGACCTGTCATAGGCTGAACACCAACAAGCTCATTAGCAATGACTGTTGGCATTACACGTCTAATAACGGGTAGGATAACTCTGTTAAGAGTTGCAACGTTACCGGCAGATGTAGCACCAGCTGTAGCAGTTTCTGACAAATACTTGCGAGTATTTTCAAGTGTAGCCGCCATCACGCTTTTCTTTGTGCCGTTAAGGCCTTCAAGAAGTGCTGTTTTTGTATCCTGCCAGCGACTTTCTAATAGTTCTGACATAGTTTTCTCCTTAATTTAAACCAGCTAAACGTCTAATGTCAACGACATTATCGTCTGCTTTTGAACTAACGTTAGTTTCTGTTTCTCTATTGCCTGTGACTTCTGTGCCTTCTGTAATAACTGCCTTCTGCTTTGCTGGAGTTTTACCGTCGATAACTGCCGGTAGGTACTTATCAAACGCAGATTGTAGCCTGTTTGTTTGAACTGATTCCAGTAAATCTGTCATGATCTCTTTTTGATCCTTGTTCAAAGGACCTAACAAATCATTAATTTTTTCTTTGCGTTCAGCGATTTGTGCCATACGCTTGACTTCGTTGTCTTTAGCTTCTGCAAGTTTCTTTGCTTTCACAGCAAATGTCTTTGCGTCTGCTAGTTGTTTGTCTTTAGTTGCCACTACTTTCATAAGTTTTGCAGTCTCTGATTTTTCATTCAGATGACTTGTTGCATACTCACTGGCAAATGCTTCAAACATCTTACGACCAAAGTCGTTTTTACGTGCTTCTCCAATATCTTCTTTCAATGTTGAAAGTTCTTTTTGTAATTGATTTTCAACAATTGAAGATACCTTAGCTGCACCTTTCGCTATGAAGTCTTTTTTGACTTCAGCAAATTTATTTTTAGCTTCTTTTATAAGTTTTACCTTAGTTTCCGCTAAATCTTTTTTGTCTTCGTGGAACTCTGCAATTTCTTTTGCAAGTGCGTCTACAATGAAGTTTTCAAGCATAGTAAACTTGTCAGCCATGCCTTTTTGATCTTCATGTAGTTCAGAAACTTCCTTTTTCAGCGTTTGCATAACAAATTTCTGCATTAGATCAGCATTTTCACGCTGTGCTACTGCATATTTTGCTTTTGCTTCTGCTAGTTGCTTACGGTCTTCCGCAAACTCAGTAATTTCTGACTCTAAACGCTCTGAAAGCATAGCATCAATTGCATCAACCATAGTTGATTTATCATGCTCATACTTTTTAGCAAACTCTTCACGAAGTTCAGCAGTTACAGTCTGTCTGTTCTCCTTGATTTTTGCTTCCCAAGCGTTTTCAATTTCGGCACGTACTTCTTCTGAAACTACATCGTTTTCAAAAAGTGTTTTAAGTGCGTCCAACATATTTTTCTCCTTTTATTGGAGTCTGCTAATCAAGTTGATTAGAGATTCTTTTAAGTATTTTTGAGCCTTAGGATCTTCTTTTGTCGCCTGTGCAAATTCGTAAGCCTTGTACCCTCCGCGGGCATTCATTAAGTGTTCGTAAATTGGCGTAGGGTACGCACCTGGAGCACTTGGTTGTGCAACAACGTCCACTGTAATTATTTCAAAGTCAGAGACAGTATTGTTACCGTCTTCTGATACATTTCCGCTACCCCTAGATGAGACGCCTAGTTTCACACCGCTTTCAAGCATAGTGCGAACTAGGTTTCCCATTGGTGTTGGTAGAATTTTTAATTTACCATAACCGTTTGCGCCATCCATCCAAGTTTCTTGAATCATATGACTCACACGATCTAAGTTTATGTTAAGTCCTTCCGGATGATCAACTTCTCCGAGAACACTATATCCTCCTGTTATTTGATCATTGAGAGTTTTGACAGCCCTGCCAATTTCATTTACAGGATACACACGCTGATTAGCATTGCGTACTCCGCCTTGTATACAAATACCTTTCATATACAAGTCTTTTCCTTCGTTGGCATTCTCCACAACAATCTGTGCCTGGTCGAATGTCAAATGCTCTCGTAAATTAACCATACAAAACTTCCTAACTTAATTTAACCGCCAATTACAGGTTTCTTATTGGCTGCTGTGTCGCCTGCGCCTTTTTTCTCTGCGCCATGGCCTTTTGGCATGTTGCTCATTGACTTACCTGCTTTACCACCTGGCTTGTTAACATTTTTATGGTCGTCCACTTTTGGTGTATTACCTGCTAATCCGCCTGATGTTCCGCCTGTGTCAGCTTCGCCACCTGCTACCAAGTTTGAAGCATCACCGCCCATGTCGTTTTTGCTTGCTACTGGACTTTTTGTATTAGCGCCATTGTCGCCGCCAATTTTTTGTGCATCAAGTCCACCGCCTGCTACTTTTTCAACATATTCACGCATTTGTTCTGCTTCTGATTTTGTTGATTCATCAGTTTCTTCGTCATCTGATTCGTCAACTTCTTCGTCTGACGCTTCATCTACTTCTTCGTCATCCTTAGATTCTAATGCAACGGACTCGTCTTCAGCTTCGCCTTCGTCGCCCATGTCCATATCCATATCCATGTCCATGTCGCCTTCTTCGTCGCCGCCTTCTTCGTCGCCCATCATTTTGTCAAATTCTGCTTTAAGGTCATCCAACGCAGTTTCAAGATCGTCAACACGGTCTTCTAAATCTTCGTCATCGCTGTCGCCGTCCATGTCCATATCCATGTCCATGTCGCCTTCACCGTCGTCGTCCATTCCCATCTTATCCATCATGTCGTCTGCTGGGTCACCTTCTACTTCAAATTCGTCAAGATCAAAATCTTCTTTAACGTCTTCGTCATCATCTTTTGATGCTTCATCAACTTCTTCTTCATCGGACTCATCTACTTCTTCGTCCTTTGATGCTTCATCGACTTCTTCATCGTTAGAAGATTCTTTTGTCTCTTCGTCATCAGCTTCATCTACTTCTAGATCAGCTTCAAGTAATCCTTCATATATGTCTCTTGATTTTTCTACAACTATTTCATGAAATAGTTCTTCTGCTCCTGCCTTGTCTTCGTTGACAAGTTTCTCAAGCATTTCTTCAAATTTATTGCGATCTGCCATTTTTTTCTCCTATAAATAATTTTACCTATGGTAAGGCTGTCATTGTATTTACTATTTATTGGGAAATATGCGTAGAAACAGGCTCAAAACGAGCCGTTTTGATTAATTACGGTAAAACAAACCGTGTTTTAAACTCTTTTATACTAATAGTGTTGTAGTTTTCAAGAGTATTTAGTTCGTCAGGACAGTAATTATCTGGTGCTATAACACGATAAAATTGTGTTTCTGGATGCTCTTTTACTACAGAAACTGTTTGTCTAAGCCAATTTCCGAAGAATGTAGCACCGTCTTGTGAACGTTTATAATTAGGTGTATCTGCATATAAATTATTAAAACGTTGTCCATCATTTAAACCCCTGTAATCAAAACCTAAAATATAGATTTGATTATGTCTATGTTGAGCAGACAACCATAAAGCAGTTGGACCACTACTCCATCCTTTGCTAGGTTGGAAAAAGTTTAAATGTTGTATGCCTCTATATGAATTATTAGGATTTGTCCAGACTTGATTTTTATTTTGATAACCTGATTTGTTTATTTCAAGAACCATTTTAACATCTACTGCAACCAAATAATCTGGTCTAAAAGTTCTATATAAAGCATTACATCCGTATATAGGACCGTATATTTTTAAGTCTTGCGGCTCAACAAATCCTCTGCTTACACCATTTCCTAACACAAATGCAAACTTTTGATTATGTCTAAATCTTTCAATGTCAATAGGTTCTTCTTCTATAAAACTTATAGGTTTTGTTCTTTTAGCAAATATTTCTTTTTTTTGACGAGATACTTTTTCTAAACGTCTAATTTCCATTAAACGAGCTGCTTCTTCTTTTGAATATTGCGTCTTATCTAACTTGGGCATTAAACACCGGCAGCGGCCGCTTGCGCCGCTATTCCATACATTGCTCTTACAAAGTCTAACTCTTCAGACTTTTCAGTAGTATGTAGCTCGCTTGCTTTCCTTGCACGGTTGATTTGGCGTAGTGTTAATCTAGTTTTTCTTGTATCATCTAAATCAACTATAGAATCATCATACTGAGGTTCATAACGATCGTCTTCGATCGGTTCTACAGTTTCTTTATCGTAATAAAATATTTCTCTCAGTATCATAGTAGTATTTATATCGTTTGATCAGTTGTTGCCGCTGGTGCGCCTGGAGCTGTTGCTCCGCCACCTGTAACAGTGTCAGGTGGAGTAGCTTCTTGTCCTATCTCTGCACCTGCATCCCCTGGTGCAATATCTTCTGCACCTTCAATGTCAGCACTAATACCTGCAGAACTAATACCTGCACCTCTCATTTCAGCACTTGCATCTTGTGGTGGCGTATCCAGATTCTCATCATTTTCTTCACGCCATAATCTTTCGTTTTCTGCTATCTCTTCAGGACTCATGCCTAAGAAACGTTTCATTGCAAATCTATTAGACACATAAGGTATTGCACTCATTTGTGTAAATGTTGGAACTCTTGCATTATCTAATTCTGATTGTCTATAAGCCGCAAAGTTTTGTGGTGGTTCAAAAGTAATATCAAACATTGCAGTGTCAATGTTAACACCTTTTTCTAAAAGATAACGCTTAAATTCTTGATTGAATTCTTCAATTATTAATCCTTGTAAACGCTCACAATATTTGTTAAACCTTAATTCTTGGATAAACGCTGTGCCTACTCTACCGTCATTGTAGGAAGATGTTGCATCATCTGCTCCTGTAGGCAAATAAGAACTTGGAATACGCAAACCTCTCACAAGTTTGTTTGTAAAATAACGTAGGTCGTCTATTTCACCTAAGTTAGTACCGCCGGGTAGTGTTTCAACTTTAGATCCACGTCCTTCAGCTGTTTGCGGAAAGAAGTAGTCTTCGTTGATTGACAACGGATTGTAAGAACTGTCTATAACATTTGTGCCTCCGCCTGTCGCCGATGGGATACGTCTTTGGTGTATTTCCGTTTTAACACGTTCCACAAATTGCATAGCAAGGTGTGATGGCATGTTACCCACATCAACGTAGAATACTCTACGTTCAGGTGCTCTTTGCACTCTGTAAATAATAATTGCGTCTTCTAATAATTCTTTTTGCTTGAATACTTTAAAAATAGTTTCTAGTAATGAATTACCAAATGGATAGTTATTGTCCAACCCTTCTGATAAACTTAAATGAACTACATGTTCTGCATCAATTGCAGTTTCGCCTTCTTCAATAGTAAATCTTGATCCAGGCGGTACATTAACTCCGCCTACCATTCCTCTAGCACCACCAGTTTGATAACTTGCGCCTGGTAAACTTGCACCTGGTGTTCCCATAGCACCTTGTGTAATATGAGGAGTCGTAGCTACCATTTCTTTAAAATTTAAATTTACTTCTTTGATAATATATTGTTCTGGTCTTTTACCTTCTGATTCGTTAACAATAATACGTGTAAGTTTTGCAGGATCTACATGAAATAATTTTTTTGTTTCTGGATCTCTCAAAAATATTGCATCGCCGTATTTGAATACATTACGAAATGTTCTAAACATACGTGTTTCAAAATTATTAATTTTACACCATTGTTTTAAATATTCACCAAGAATTTTAATTTCATTGTTCGTCGCATGTTTGTTATATTGAAAAGTAAAATTTGTACCGTTCTCGTCATTTTTTTGTGTGCAAAATTCTGCAAGGATATCTAGTGCGGCATTTACCTCACTATCATTATCCATTGTATTGTATTGTCCGTAACGTTCTACTCTATTGGGTGATCCAACATAAACATCAGGCAAATAAGATGAATAATTAGACCTTGCTGGTCCTGGACGCCCGTTTGATCCTTGTCCGCTGATAGGTGAATAGCTTCCAGCTATGTTATCTCCAGTTTGCACCGGAGTGAAATATTTTTTCCAACTCATTTATACTCTACCTATCCCCTGCATGAAATTACCGGTACTTCGCATAGTTTTAATTTGTTTGTTACCAATTTGTGCCTGCATGTTATTTATACCAACTAATTGTAACACACTTTGGTTCAGGATGTCAAGTTTTTCTTCTACAGATTGGCTATTTTGCATGTTTACAGCCGCAGTTCTAGCCGCTTCTGACACTGGAGCACCTAGCATAGCTATCTCATCTTGCAATGTTTTAGACATATCTGGTTGTGCTTTCATCATATTCCGCATGTTAGCAGGACTAAAGTTATTGCTCATTTGTTTTGCTAGATCTGGCATTTTATTAAGCATGCTCTTCATGTTAGGTATAATTGCGCCATCCATGCCTGGTACAAATGTTTCTGGTCCTTGCTCGCCTATTGTGTATACCTTGCCTTTGTTTACCATACCACCTAACAGTCTTGCTTTTTTGACAATTTGCATTTCATCATCAATCATATAGCCCATTCCATCTACTATACGCCCTATTTCAGCTAATCTTTCAGCAGTTGCGGAACCGCTGTCTATTTCTGCTTGTAAGCTGTTTACTTGTTCTGGCGGCAAGTTAGCTGGATTAGCCGGATCATTATTAATACCTTTAAAAAATTGTGTTGTTAAATCTAGTCCTCTAGTAATTTCCTTTGCCGCACCATCTAACATATTTGCTATTTCTGTCTGTCCTCTTATTTGCTGACCAATAAATTTATTCAACTCAGAAGCAGTGTTGGCTAGACCTTTTTGTATTTCGTTTACAGTTACACTTAACTCTTGATCTTGCCCTGCACCTGCAGCCTGGGTATCTGTCCTTGTTGCCGCTTCTTCTAATATTCTATTGAAGACTTTTACATAATCTTCAGTTGTTTGCAAAGCTACACCGGTTCGTTTTGCTGTGTTTTGTATTTGGTCAATTAATGGACTTGTTTCTTCCAATACGTTTGCTTGATTCTGAGCTATTTCACTAACTCCTGCTAGTGTTGCCACTGTGAGATTTTGTGTGCTACTTACTGACTTAACTGTAGCCGCTGTAGCTTGTTGACCTAATTTAGCGGCTGCTTCTGTGTCACCACTCTTAATAGCGTTTGCTTGTTTACGCAAAGCGTCATATGCTTCTCCATTCAAAGCCGCAAATTGTTTAGTAGCCGCAGACATAGGTGCTCCTGTTTGCACAAGTTCTGCTAATAAATCTCTTGTTACTTTAGGTGCACCAGCAAGAGATTCGTTTGCTCTGTCATAGGCATCTCTTGCACCTATTATACCTTGCTGTTCTAATAGACGTAGTTTAGCATCTGTTGCTCCAACTCTTTGCCTATTGATTATTTCATCCTGCATTTGGTCTAGTTGTTTGCCTGCAACCTTTGCCATTACATCTAAACTTTTAGCCATACGCAAACTAGCTTCTAGCATTGCCGTTTCGCTTAAACTACCGTCTCTATTTCTAAATCTTGCTTGACGTCTTTGTACTTCTAAGTTTTTAAGGATAAATTCATTTGATTCTTCTAGTGTAAAGCCTAGATTTTGGAATTGATTAATTGTATCGCCTTCCATCATAGCTTTGCTTAAATTTCTAAAAACTTTTACACCACCTGTAACACCGCCTTGAAAACCTGCTAATAGTTCAGCATTACTACCTATCATATTTGCAAAAGTTCCTAGTGGCATCCTGGTATCAGCGGCACCAATACGTAATTCTGACAGTCTACCTTCTAATCCTGCACCAACTTTTGATAATTTTTGAAAGGTATCGTTTGTTTCTTCTATAAAACTAACTACACTACTAGATGCACCAGCTAATGTTTCAATTATAGGTACGTCTTTGAACCTTTTGGCAAGATCACCCATGTTTGCAGATAAACTACCACCTGCTTCGTTTATCATCCTGCCAAATTTATCTGTTTGGTGTGCCGCTTGTTGTGTAGAAGAAAAGAATCCGTCAAAATTAGTTTTTCCTTTTACACCACTAAATCCACCTTGTGTGCTCGGATCAGTTCTGGCTTTTTCAGCCTGAGCTATGCCCGTTTTGACGCCTGCAGTGACGCCTTCTGCTATAGCAATTCGTAAGTCTTTGAGTTCTTCTTCAGTCATTATTATAACCCTAGATAACTAGTATCCATAAATATAGTATATGTATTTAGCTAAGGAATTATATGACTAGTTTTCTTCAAGAATACCAAAGACAACCAAAACTTTTTATTGACTTGCCTAGTAAAGGCAAATGGTATGACGAGTCTATTATAGAAGGTAATCAATTTGTGCAAATACCAGTGTTTGGTATGAACGCAATGGACGAAATACTTTTCAAAACTCCTGATGCTTTGTTTTCCGGAGATGCAACAGCAGAAGTGATAAAAAGTTGTATTCCAACAATAAAAGACCCGTGGCAATTAGTAGGATATGATATAGATTACGTGCTTATTGCTATTAGAATAGCGACATATGGCGAATCTATGGACACAACAACAATGTGTCCACATTGTTCAGCATCACACGAACATCAAGTTCAACTAACTAGAGTGTTAGATAATTTTACAAATTATACAACTGATTTTTCATTTGAACTCAACGGATTCACTTTTCATTTATCACCTATAACTTATAGAAGTCAAACTGATTTTAGTATTGAAAATTTTACAAATGAAAGAACACTATTACAGATAGCTAGAGATCCAAATTTATCAGACGACGACAAAAACAAACAATCACAAGGTTGTTACAACACAGGAGCAGATATTAACATACGTCTTGCTATTTCATATATCAGTGAAGTTACACGAGGAGATCAAAAAGAAACTGATTTGAATGCAATTACAGAATTTGTAAAAAGCAATGACGTAGAATTTTTTGATCAACTAAAGAAAAAAATACAGGAACTAGTGCTGAAATGGAATCTACCAGCATTAGACGCAGTTTGTGGGGCAGAAGACTGTGGCAAAGAATATAGGGCAGCTTTAGATGTGGATTACGCAAATTTTTTCGGAACCAAGTTTCTCCACTCGAGGAATCTGATATCGTAGCTCTAGGAAAAAACTACGAATTAGAAATAAAACAAATCAAAGACAGCAGATATAGACTAGGATGGTACATGCGAGGAGCATTTAGTTATCATGATCTCATGTATAAAATTAGTGTAGATGATTTGGAAATATTAAACAAAATTATCAAAGATAATATTGAAACAACTGAAAAAACTAGGTTGCCTCTCGTTTAGCTTCTTGCTTTCTTTGTTTCTTTAATTCTTGTTTGCCTTTTTGGAATAATTTTGCAAGTTTTTTATCGCTCTTAAGCATATCTATTACTTTTTCTTTTGAAGAATCTGCAGAAATAACAGTTTCTTCTTTTATTATAGCATCTATTTTATCTTTTACAACTCCGCCTACATCTCTAGGATCTATCAAAGGCGCTTGCAAAGGATTTACAGCTGGATTTACTCTACTAATTGCCATTAACGTAGTCCAAAATGTTAGATCTCCAAACTCTTCATATTCTCGTGCAAGATACTTGGAAGTAAGATATCCGTTTTCAGGATTCATCCATCTTGTGTACAATGCTTCATACCAACCAAGTTCTTTGGCTATCATTATACCGCCTTCATATCCGCCATAGGCTGCTGCCGCACCTGCTAGTAATGTTAAAATCCATCCTATACCACCTGTAAAAAATCCTGCTACTAAACCACCAGCGGCTATTCCAAGACCACCAGCGGCTATGAACATACCAATAGAGCCAAAGGTTAGTTCTACCATAGGCTTTACAATTTTTTCTTCTCGTATATATTTGAGCTTGTTTCCATTTTCCATAAGTGTTCTTACAGGTGCACCAGATTTTTTATCATCATACTGTTTTTGTAACACATCAAAATATTCGTTGTGAGCTCCTACAACACCACTTACGTCCCACGCCGTAATAGCAATTTTTCCTGCCCAACCACCAAGGAATCCTTTAACTGCTCCTAATATTACTGATGTAGCTTTGCTTTTCCAAATCTTTTTCAGTAAACCCATATCTTTTTTAGGATCAATCAAGTCTTTTACTTTATTCTTCTTAGATTTATCCATGTCCTTTTCATAATCTGTTTTGTCAGACTTTGTTGCAGAAATTTTAGAAGAATCAGTAGGATTAGATTTTGTTGTTGTTTTTGTATCAGTATTTGATGAAGTATTGGATTTTCCGCCCCTACCTGCATTGACAGCATTTGCTTTGTTATTCAATACAGTAGTAGTATCTGCAGGAGCAATAGATCCTACTTTGAATGATTTTTTATTTCTTGGATTTTTCTGTTTCCATTCAGAATTATCAGTTACAATCCAGTTAGCACCTTTCCATTGGTACACAACGCCACGATGTTTGATAGCTTGTCCTTTTAAAGGTCCTGTTCCAGTGTTTGTAGATTTTTTAGATGATATTGTTGGTTCTTTACCAACATCTATACTTGACATAGCTTTATTAATATCAAAGCCAGGTTCAATCCTAGGAGCTTCTGTAACAATCTGTGCAACTTTCATCTGAATTATCCTTAATATAATTTATACAAGTGTATTTATGTTTTAACTTCGTTAAAACAAGTTTTCGCTATCGCTCAAACTACAACACTTCGTTTGTTAGAAGTAATAGATATGAATTAAAGCAATGTTACGAAGTAACATTGTAATTGCTTCATG
>CEUH01008999.1_pt1 | contig 11632 bp, 10 predicted proteins | sample 356461 | NCBI WGS metagenome assembly CEUH01 (sample SAMEA2623275, study PRJEB7988) | marine metagenome | isolation source: saline water (ENVO:00002010), including
TTAGATTGTTTTCTGAAAATGATAAAAGATTCCTTAAGCAGTTTAGGGGTGTACATTAAGTTATTAATATTAATTCTGAATACAACTCTTGTAATATTGCAACAACTGACACTAATCTATAAATGATTCTTTATTTAGAATAGAGTAAATTTCTCCACTGCTTTTATTAGAAATAATTCCTATGCCTATTATTCCAAAATACTGTTTATTCTCACAGTCATAGAATGAATATACACTCTCATCAATCATAAACCTTCTTAAAAAACCACACTCAGCTAAAATTTCCCTCCTTATACTCATCATAAGATCTTTACTTTTTAGTCTGACCTCAAAGGTATTTGCAACATTTGATGGAGTATCTTCTTTGTAGTAAAATATTTCACCAAGCTCAGAATGGGTCGCCTTTACAAAGAACTTACTACTCTCAGAAATACTCCAATAATTTTCAAAAATAGTTTCTGCAAAGTAATCTGAATTGTTCCAGTTTTTAATTTGTTGAAAAGATAAGTCTTGTGAAAATAGAGGCGTTGACAAAAAAAGAATCAATATGATTTTCTTCATTAATTTACAATATTACAAGAGTTGTATTCAGAATTAATATTAATAAAAACTTCATTTTTTGCTTTCTCAAACCACTGGTCAAGTTCTATGCCTTGTTTTCTATTTAAGGTAAAGTTTCTGAACCTCTGATAGTCTTCTTCTAAATTACCTAAATGAGGCGGTATTTTCTCTTTAAAATAAATAAGCTTATAAGCAATCTGGCCATCGTCTGTTCTACTCTCAAACGGTATAGATATCTGACCAACGTCCATGGTATCAATAGTAAAATATATAACCGGATCCAACTCCTCAACCAAAACGTTTTCACTTCCCATAGCATCAGTAAAATATCCACCAAATGAAGAGGTGAATTTATCATCTGAATGTTCCCTTGCCAACTCTTCGAACGAAGTAGAGTCTGCATAGGCTAAACTTTTCAAACTATCTAAAAAGTCTTTAGTTCTTTGGATATCACTTTCAGAAAACTCAGGCTGCAGAAGAATGTGTCTTGAGTTAAATAAATTTCCTCTTTTCTCAATTAGTTGAATTAAATGAAAACCAAACTGAGTTTCAACCGGCATTGAAATTTCACCTTCCTTTAACTTAAAAACAGCAGCCTCAAATTCTGGTTGAAATATACCTCTTCCAACAAATCCAAGATTTCCACCATTCTGAGCACTTCCTGGATCCTGACTATAAAGTGTAGCTAGAATCTCGAAACTTTCACCGTTCAATATTCTGTCTCTCATTTTTAATAGTTCACCCTTAGTTTTATCCTTTTGTTCTTTGCCGACTTCGGGAATTTTGACAATTTGAGAAACCTTAACCTGTGTTGAAAAATATGGAAGACTATCTTTAGGAACACTTTCGTAAAAATCTTTAACTTCTTCTGGACTAACTGAAATGTCAGTTAATATTTCTTGTCTCATTTTTCTTACAACTAGTTGTTCTTTTATGTCGTCAAAAAGTTCCTTCTTAAATTCAGCAATAGTTTTATTATAATATCTTTCAATTTCTTCCTCGGACCCTATTTGATTAATTATAATGGCCATCCTAGAGTTTAGCTCCTGATCAACCTGACCATCTTCTACAATTACAGAATCAATTTCTGCTTTTGCAACTAAAAGTTTATTTGTAATAAGATCTTTTAAAACAGCACACTTGGTGTTTCCTGAGATCCTCTCTCCTCTAGATAAAATTTCAAGATATGTACTTTCTAGTTCTGATCTTAGTACAATATAATCATCAATTCTGCCGATTATTTCATCTACTACTACACCATCGCTAGCTTGTGAAAATACCTGAAACGGCAGGTTTAAAAAAACAAATAAGTATATAGCTTTTAACGTATTAATATATTTCATAGTCAACACCTCTAGTTGAGTTGTTATAAATACTGTCACGCAATTTATCAAATAATTCTTGTTTTCTATTATTTAATAGTATTGTATTAATTATTTCCTCCTCGAAAGATATTGGAGAAAAATCTCCTACGAGTTTTTTGTCAAGAATTCTAATAAAATGAATATGTTCTTCATCTCTGGTTTCATAATAAGATCTTGTCTTAAGAAACCTAACTCTATCTATATCTGCTGGGAAAGGAACATTCATCATAATATCATCAAACTTTATCCAAGTTGAGTCTTCCAAAAAAGATTTTTCTGCAAACTGAAAACAATATGATATTATCTCAGTTGTATCAGAATTTGGGAATTTTCTAAAATTATTTCTAAATGTATTTATTGAGGGGGCGTCAATAGGAACTTTTACATATAAAGCCTTTACTAAATTAAACGGAAGAATAAAGTCTTCTATGTTTTCTTCATAATAATCACCTATTTCATCCCTAGATATTTCTATCGTATTGGAATTTGCAAATAGATATTTTTCAAACTCAAATAACATTAGACTCTCCTTATATTGATCAACTTTATTTTGTATATCGCTCATCATCTCATCACTCTGAAATGCGGAATTAAGAACTAGTTGTTTCTTAATCCAAAGATTAATTTGGTTAGAATATACTTGAGCACTATCTCCTAGTGAAGAGTTGTAAAGAATGTCTTTTTTATAAAGAGTGGAGTTTCCTACACGAGCTAATATATTTTTATTTTTCTCTTCATTATTTTCCATCCAATTACATGCCTGAAAAAAAATAACAAAAAATAATACTAGATAATTATTCATTTATAACTTTTGTCATTAATAATGTAATATCATCATCTGTTAAATTCTTTCCTTTAAATTCATTAAGATCATCAATTACAGATTTTATAAATTTTTTAGGTTTACTTTTTTTAGAGCTAAATAAAGAAAGTAATCTTTTAGAGCCATAAAAATCACCGAAGTCATTTCTGGCTTCTATTATTCCATCTGTATAACAGAATAAATTAAATCCTTCCTTGATTCTAATTTTTGATACTGTAAACTTTGGCAACTCCTGAAACATTCCAAGTACTGTAGATCCCTTATCTAACGTCGCAACCTTTTTATCATAATATATTATTGGATGAGGATGACCACAATTAACATATTCAAGCTCTTTAGATTTAAAACTATATACACATAAAAACATACTTACAAATCTCTCGCTCAACCCTCTAAGATTAATTTGAAAATTCAACTCCTCGACTATTTTTTTTAAATTTTGAGATTGTCTTGCCATAGTTCTTAGAGATGCCTGAACGTTTGACATTAATAAAGCTGCAGGAATACCCTTTCCAGATACATCCGCTATACAAATTAAAAACTTATCATGAGTCAAGGGAATATAGTCATAGTAGTCTCCGCCAAGTGCAAAATGCGGCATATATGATGAGGTTATTTTTAATTTTTTTGTATTGGGCAAAGAGTTTGGAATAAGATCTTCTTGAACTTTTCTTGCAATATATCTTTCGTTTTGGATACTATCAAAAACAGGAGAGGTTGGTAAATTAAAGATGTTGATAAGTATTGAAATTGAAATATATGTGAAATTAAAAGCCATTAATAAAATAAATAATAATGAACTCTTTATTTCAAACTGAGGTATGTCATAATTAAAACCAATTGAGAAAAACTGATAGATGATAAATATTCCTAACAAAAGAAATATAGAAAATATTATAGTTTTCCACTTTTGATCAAAATGCATATAAGCAATCCATTTTTGATTAAAAAACAAAATACCCCCAACCATAAACAAAACAGCTAAGAAATATTGATAGACATTTGATGGAAAGAAATTATAGAGAATATCAAATGTAAAAATAAACAAAGCCCCGTACTGAAAAAGATTAAAAATTGATTTCGTAAGGGACGAAGCCTCAAAGAAGATAAGCCTCTTATAGACTATAAAGTTTATAAGGAGAAATAGAAAAGAGATACCTACAATGAAATTGTAAGATAAGCTTTGAAAATAAACTGACTCAATTAAAATCTTTCCTACTTCAAAAAACAAAAGTATAAAAAACAAAAAAACAGGAACTACAAGTTTTATACTGTTAATAAATAAAGTAAAGAAAGTACTAAATATATTTTTTCGACTTAAATCAGAAAATAATAGGTCATAATATTTATAAAAAGAAATAACAAAAAATCCTAAAAAAAAGAGATAAACAGAGGTGTAGGATGCTTTAGCAAAATCATGGTCAAGAATTACAGAATAAAAGTGTAACAATGAGAAAATAACCCAAGAAAGTAATCCTGAAAATAAAAAAAATTTTGGTGTTGTTCTAAATCCCATTCTCAAAAATAAATAAGAATAAGTTATTTCTTAGAATAGTTAGGTGCCTCCCTAGTTATAAATACATCATGTGGATGTCCTTCTATGGAACCAGCATTTGTAATCCTAACAAATTGAGCTTCTCTTAGTTTCTGAATATTATGTGCACCTACATAACCCATACCTGCTCTCAAGCCCCCAATTAATTGGTATATTACCTCAGAAACATTACCCTTGTACGGCACCCTTCCGACAATGCCTTCTGGAACTAATTTTTTTGGGTTTTCTTCATTTTGCTGAAAATATCTGTCTTTAGTCCCTTCTTCCATTGCCTCTACTGATCCCATGCCTCTATAGGCTTTGTATTTTCTACCCTCATATATAATTATATCACCTGGTGTTTCTTCTGTTCCTGCAAATAGAGAGCCAATCATTACCGAGTCAGCTCCTGCAGCTAAAGCTTTAGCGACATCCCCTGAAAATCTAATTCCGCCATCAGCTATAACTGGTACATTAAAATCTTTTACAGATTTGGCGACATCATAAACTGCAGATAACTGAGGCACACCTACTCCTGCAATAATTCTTGTTGTACAAATACTGCCTGGCCCAACACCAACTTTAATGGCGTCAGCACCTGCTTTGACTAATGCTTTTGCTGCTTCGGCAGTAGCAATGTTTCCTACAATTACATCTAAATCAAAATTAGATTTTATTGTTTTCAGTAAATCTATAACAGATTTCGAGTGAGCATGAGCAGTATCAATTGAAATAACATCAACGTTCGCTTCAACTAACTTATTCAATCTTTTTTCCCAGTCGTCCGAGACACCAATAGCAGCACCTACCCTTAGCCTTCCTAAATGATCTTTACTCGCATCGGGCATAGATTTGCTTTTTAATATGTCTTTATATGTTATTAATCCAACAAACTTTTTTCCGTCTACAATTGGTAATTTTTCAATCTTATGTTTTTTTAGAATTTTCTCGGCATCATCTAAACTAATTCCTGACTTAGCTGTAACAACTTTTTCTGTCATTATGCCAGACAGTTCTTTATCGTTTTCTTTTTGAAATCTCAAGTCTCTATTAGTAACAATACCAATTAATTCATTGGATGAATTTACAATTGGAATTCCGCCTATCTGATTTTTTTTCATGACCTGGAGAGCATCTTTGACTGTAGATTCTTTATCCAACGTAATAGGATCTTTAATCATACCGCTCTGAGATCTTTTAACTCTTCTAATCTCGCCAGATTGATTTTCAATAGACATGTTCTTATGAATAATTCCAATCCCTCCTTTCAAGGCTAAAGCTATTGCAAGTCTTGACTCTGTTACAGTATCCATCGATGCAGATAATAAGGGAATATTAAGATCGATGTTTTTTGTTAAAGCTGTCTTAACACTTGTTTCTGAAGGAATGATCTGAGAATAAGAAGGCACTAAGAGTACATCATCAAATGTTAGCGCTTCGTTTTGAAATTTTGAATCTTTTTTCATGGCAAATAAGAATTTTAACTATTTGCCAAGCAAAACTAATGCATTATAATTGAGTTAAAAAATTCTTTAACATAATATTGATATGTCAATTCTTGAAATAATTGCAGCAACAATGGGGGTTCTTAGCGTTTGGTATGCAAGAAAAAATAATGTTCTAGTATTTCCAACAGGAATTGTTAGCGTATTAATTTATGTGTATATAACCTACTCATATCAAATTTATGCTGAAGCAGGAATAAATATATACTACTTTCTGATGAGTGTTTATGGTTGGATACTTTGGACATCAAAAAATAAAAGAATAAAAAAAAGAATTTCAAAAAATAATAAAAGTGATAATATTATCTATCTAACATTTTTTATCGTTTTGTTTTTTACTCTATATCTCATACTAAACTCAACTGATAGTGACGTAATTTTTTTAGATAGTATTACAACAGCCCTCAGCTTGACCGCAATGCTACTTTTGGCAAGGAGAAAATTAGAAAATTGGATATACTGGATAATAGCTGACATCATTTATATTCCTTTATTTATTTATAAAGAACTATATATAACCAGCATTCAATATTTTATTTTCCTAGTTTTAGCTATTTCTGGATACAGAGAATGGAAAAAATTATTGAGAAATGTTTAAAATCGCTTTTTTAGGACCTGAGTCAAGTGGGAAAACAACATTAGCAGAAATGCTTACAAAAAAATTAAATTGTTCACTCGTATCTGAGTATGCAAGAAAATATCTTGAAGAAAGACCGGATTATTCTGTTCACGATTTGAAGAAGATTGCTGAAGGACAAAGTAAAGAATTATACAAAAGATCAAAAAAGAGAGAAATGTTTTTAATTTCAGATACATGTTTAATTGATATTGAAGTTTGGAGTGAAGTAAAATTTAAAACTTTAGATCCTGAAATAAAAAAAATTTCGGATGATGAAAATTTCGACATATACTTTTTGTGTAAACCAGACATACCCTGGGAAGAAGATCCTTTAAGAGAAAACCCAAACAAAAGAGACTTCTTATTTGATAAATTCAAAGAAAAATTATCAAGTAGGAAAAAAAAATATTATGAGGTATACGGTAGACTAGATAATAGATTATCATTTTGTCTTGATATTATTTCTAGAATTAAATAAATTGCAAATATTAAAGGGGTGCCTCAATACAAGGGCTGAGATTATACTCTAAAAACTGATCCAGATAATGCTGGCGTAGTAAAAATTTCATCTTAAAATGAGACCCCGTAATTTTTTAATATAAAATTTATGAGGATCCTATTTTTATTATTGCTTTTTGTAAACACGATAACAAACGCACAAAAATTTACAATATCAGGTAAAGTTAATGACACCAATTTTTTGCCTTTAGCTGGTGCGTCTATTTTAGTTGATAACAATAAACAAGGTGCTTCATCAGATAATAGTGGTGAGTTTAGTCTAAATCTTGAGAAAGGAAATTATAAGTTAATTATATCTTATACTGGTTATACTTCTGTTGAGAAAGAAATAGAGTTAACTGAAAACAAAGAGTTAGTTATTACTCTGGTACAAGAAAATTATATTATGGAAGAGGTTCTAGTAAAAGCAGTAAGAGCAAATTCTAATACACCAGTCACTTACTCAAACTTAGACAAAAGAGAAATATCTAAGCGAAATTTAGGTCAAGATATTCCAATACTATTAAATTATCTTCCTTCAGTTATATCTTCTTCAGATGCAGGTGCTGGTATTGGCTACACATACCTTAACGTAAGAGGATCAAACAGCGAAAGGATAAACGTAACCATTAATGGAATACCTTACAATGACGCAGAAAGCCAAGGAACCTTTTGGGTAAATCTTGGTGATTTTGCTTCGTCAACTGAAAGTCTACAGCTTCAACGTGGTATTGGAACATCAACCAATGGAGCCGGAGCATTTGGAGCTAGTTTAAATATTTTGACCGATGCTATATCCGAAGATGCTTATGGTGAAATCTCGAATTCTGTAGGATCATATAATACAAGGAAACACACAGTTAAATTTTCTACAGGAATGGTAAACGAAGACTTCGAATTATCAGGGAGATTATCAAAAATTAATTCTGATGGATACGTCGACAGAGCCTTTGCTGATCTAAAATCATATTTTCTTCAAGCATCTTACAACAATGATCACCGCTTAGTAAAAGCTATTACTTTTGGTGGCTCAGAAAGAACATATCAGTCTTGGTACGGATTAGATCAACAACAACTAATTGAGGATAGGAGACAAAACCCATATACATACGAAAATGAAGTTGACGACTACAGCCAGAATCACTACCAGCTACACTGGAATGAAAAATTGTCTAATAATTGGTCTGCCAACTTAGGATTAAATTATACCAAAGGACAAGGATTTTTTGAGCAATTTAAAACTGAAGAAGGCGCTGCAAATTTTAACTATATAATTGAAGATAATAGTGATTTAATAGTCAGAAGATGGTTAGACAATAATTTTTATGTGATTAACCTTAACACTTCTTACAATAAGAACAGATTGGATGTTATTACTGGCGGTTCCTACAGTAATTATTTGGGGGATCATTTTGGAGAAGTAATATGGGGAAGTGATTTGAGTAACGGCTCATCAATAAGTGATCGTTATTACTTTAGTGATTCACAGAAAGAAGATTTTAATATTTTTTCCAAAGCAACCTTTGATATTCATAATAAGTTATTAGGTTATTTAGATCTTCAGGGTCGCTTTGTTAGATATCAAACTGGAGGTCTTACATCTAGAAGAGCTCCTATTGATGTAGACGTAAAATATAATTTCTTTAATCCAAAAGCTGGTTTAGTTTATTCTCTAAGAGATGAGAGTAATCTATATATTTCTTATGCAAGAGCACATAAAGAAGCGAACAGGAATGATTTTGAAAATGGCGTTTCATCTCCTGAAAAATTAGATGATTTTGAAATGGGTTGGAGATATATAAATGATCAATTTCGAATAAGTTCTAACTTATACTATATGAATTACACAAATCAATTGGTTTTAACTGGGGCAATTGATGATGTTGGTGCTCCAATTCGAGCGACCAGTGGAAAAAGTTATAGATTAGGCATTGAAATAGATGCTGAATTTTCAATTAATAAAAAAATAACATTAAGACCTAATGCATCATTTAGCTCAAATCAAAATAGAGATTTTAGAGCGTCTATAAATGGGAGCTTGCAGAACTTAGGAAATACACCACTATCATTTTCTCCTAGCACTATTGTCGGAAATGCTTTTATTTATGAGCCTTCAGAAAACTTTATGATTTCATTCTTATCAAAATATGTTGGAAAACAATATATGAGTAATTTGAACAGTTCTATTTCAAATCAAGATCAGCTGGAGGGTTTTTTTATAAGTGATTTAAACTTTGAGTATAGGATAAAAACTAAAAAAAGTTTTGAAATTACAATACATGGACTGGTTAACAATATATTTAATAAAGAATATGTTGATAGGGGTTATTATTATACATACGAATACCCTGATAGTGAGGGGAAAATTATAACTGGTGATGGCGCTGGATTTTATCCACAAGCAACAACTAATTTTTTGGGTGGAATAAGATTAAGATTTTAAAAATCTAGGTTTTTATTACCACAAACCTTTTATGTCCATATAAATCTTTTATTATATCAAAATCAAATCCCATCAACAAAGTTTTAAGTTGATCAATATAGTTTTGATTAATTTCAAAATAGATTGAACCATTTTCTTTAAGGTATTTTTGAGAAAACCTAAGAATTATTTTATAGAAATATATAGGGTCTGATCCAACAAATAATGCACCATGAGGCTCATGAATCAAAACATTTTTATCTACCTTATCTTCATCTAATTTCGGTATATATGGGGGGTTACTTACTATTATATCAAAAGGCTCTTTTGGAATATAATCCTCAATTTTAGAAGTAATAAACCTTACTTTATTAGAAGTCAAGATATTGTTTTTAGTAGCGACATCAATTGCTGCTTTAGATACATCTATACCAATAACATTAGAGGTCAAATAATTGCTTAGGGTTATAGCTATACAACCTGAACCTGTCCCAATATCAAGAATATTTTTTTTGTGATTACTTTTTTCAGATTTTATAATAATATCAACAAGCTCTTCTGTTTCGGGTCTTGGAATCAATGTTTTATCAGATACGTGAAAAACCCTATCATAAAAAAACTCAGAACTAGTAATATGTTGGACTGGTATTTTATTAGTTAATTTTTTTATATCAATTTTAAATTCTTCTTGAATTTTTTTATTCCACGGTACTGTTTTATTTATAAGTAAATCAGAACTTGACAAATTAAATTTGAGATATAGATATTTTAATGATATATTTTTTAACTCATTATCAGAATAATTTTTTACCTTTTTAAGTAATTCAGCGTATATTAAATTTGATTGCATGAAGATTAATAATAAAGATGAAAGATAATCACAAAAAGTACATAGAGAGAACATTTTATCTTGCAAATAAAGGTCTTGGTAATGTCTCACCAAATCCAATGGTTGGCTGTGTAATTGTAAAATCAGGAAAAATTATAGGTGAGAGTTATCATAAACAGTATGGTAAAGAACATGCAGAAATAAATGCAATAAATACGGTTGTGGACAAATCACAATTAAAAGGAAGCTCATTTTATATAAATCTTGAGCCGTGTAGTCATCACGGCAAAACTCCACCTTGCTCAGATGAAATTATAAAGCATAAACCTAAAGAAGTTATAATTTCAAATCTAGATCAGAACCCAATTGTAAATGGAAGGGGAATTAAAAAACTGAAAAACAGTGGCATATCAGTTAAAGAAAATATACTAAAGGAGAAAGGGCTTAATATAAATAAAAGATTTTTTAAAAATCAAATAACTGGTTTACCATATATAATTTTGAAGTGGGCAGAGACTAAGGATGGCTTTATTGCCAGAAAAGATGGTTCATCAAAATGGATATCTAACGAGCTATCAAGAATGCTCGTCCATAAATGGAGGTCTGAAGAAGCAGGAATATTAGTTGGAGTAAACACTGCTAATATTGACAATCCGTCACTAAACGTGAGGTCTTGGAAAGGAAGTGATCCTGTAAGAATAGTTCTTGATCCAAATCAAAAATTAAAATCAAAAACAAAACTTTTAAAGGACAAGGGGGCTGTTTTGGTTTATAATAAAGAAAAAAATAAAAAAACTAACAACAAAAATTTTATTCAAAATAAATCATTTGAGCTTAAGCATATACTTAGAGATATTTTAGAAAAAGGAATTGGAAGTGTAATTATTGAGGGAGGGGCTAAAACCCTCAATAATTTTATAAAAGAAGGTCTGTGGGATGAGGCAAGAGTTTTTGTTTCAAATAAAAAATTTAAAGAAGGAATAAAAGCTCCTGAACTTGATATAGACCAATATGAAAAAATAAGAGACAACAAACTTTATACCATTTTTAATCATGCATGAATTTAAAGAACCTCAAGAGGAAAATTTAGAGAAAAAATATATCAGTATTATTGAACAGATAAAGAGTTTAATATCAGATGAAAAAGATATAATTGCTATACTATCAAATGTTTCGGCCGCACTTCATCAGACATTTAAGTGGTTATGGGTAGGTTTTTATCTTGTTAAGAACAATGAGCTCATTTTAGGGCCTTTTCAGGGACCTGTAGCTTGTTTTAGAATAAAAAAAGGTGAGGGGGTTTGTGGATCAACCTGGAAAAAAAGGGAAACAATTCTTGTGCCAGATGTAGAAAAGTTTCCAGGTCATATCGCCTGCAGCTCTGAATCTAAATCTGAAATAGTTTTACCAATTTTTAAAAATAACCAGACATTTGGAGTATTAGATATTGATAGTGCCGAGATCAATACTTTTGACC
>CEUH01025250.1_pt1 | contig 11570 bp, 13 predicted proteins | sample 356461 | NCBI WGS metagenome assembly CEUH01 (sample SAMEA2623275, study PRJEB7988) | marine metagenome | isolation source: saline water (ENVO:00002010), including
AAAGGAAAATGGATTATCAAAGAATACCCTTATAATTTTTACCTCAGATAATGGCGGAGCAGGATATATTGGCTTACATGACATTAATAAGCCATATCGAGGTTGGAAACTTACGCATTTCGAGGGAGGAATGCATGTACCGTTTTTTGCAAAATGGCCTGAAAAAATTTCTAAAAACACCAAATATGATAAAAGAATTCATCATACTGATATATTCAGTACTATACTTGGAGCAGCAAATATTGAACCACCAAAAAATATTAAAATAGATGGAAAAAATCTTATTCCATTTCTAACCGATAAAAAATTTGGAGAACCTCATGAAACCTTGTATTGGAAGAATGCAACTTATCAAGCAATTATTCATGATGATTGGAAGTTAATGAGATCTTCTCATCCAAAAAAGCAAGAATATTTGTTTAATTTAGAGAATGATCCATACGAGAAAAATAATCTTGCAAGTGTTGAGATTGATATTAAAAATACATTGCACCGAATGATGGATGAGCATGTTGAATCTATGCCAAAACCCAAATGGCCACAATCAGTATTTATGCCAGTCACAATAGATGGTCCAGTCACAGAGTATAAAGAAGGTGATGAATTAATTTATTGGCCTAATTAAATTTACTAGTTATTAGAGAGGAGTGAATGAAAGTTTTAAGAACACCAGATGAATGTTTTAAAGACATCAAAGATTATCCATATGATCCTGTATATACAAACATAGAAACGAAAGATGGCACTATTTTAAGAATTCATCATATTGATGAGGGTCCTAAAGATGCTCCCATTTTACTTGCCATGCATGGCCAACCAGTTTGGAGTTATCTTTATACCAGAATGATTCCATTTCTAAACGAAGCGGGAATAAGAGTGATAGCTCCTGACTTAGTTGGTTACGGTAAGTCAGATAAGCCAGCTGCTAGAGAAGACTATTCTTATCAAAATCAAGTTGATTGGATGGGAGAATGGTTAAAGAAGAACGATTTCAAGAATATAACTTTTTTTGGACAAGATTGGGGAGGCTTGATTGGTTTGAGAATGGTGGCTGCAGATCCAGATAGATTTATAAAAATTGCTATGGGTAATACAGGTCTTCCGTATAACCCTAATGCTCCTCAAGAAGTTATAGATGAAGTAAATGAATTTAGGGCATCGAATAAAAAAATAAGCTTCTTTGGAATGACTAAAGAAATTAGCAAAATGGATAAAAACAAGCATATGGCGACAAAATTTATGTACTGGCAAAAATTTACCTGGGATTCAGAAAATCTTCCAATTGGATTGATTAACTCATTCCAGATGGAAAGTCAGTTTAGAAAATCTCCGATCAAGGCCTATATTCATATTCTGTTACAAAAAATAGGACTAGAAAAAATATCACCGTTTTATACTGATTTAATGAAAGCTTATGAGGCACCCTTCCCTGATCCTTCATATAAAATGGGTCCTAGGGCAATGCCAAGTCAAGTTCCAATGATACCTGATCAGTCTTTAGATGCTCAGAGAAAAGCAAGAGAGTTTTTTAAAACTTCCAATAAACCTTTTTTAGCTGTTTTTGCAGGCAATGATCCTGTAACAAATGGTGCTGAGAAAGATGTTCTAAGAATGGCTCCAAATGCAAAAAGTGCTCCTCATATTGGTGGAGGTCATTTTTTTCAATGGACTAAAGCAGAACCACTATCTAAGATATTAATTAATTTTATTAAAGGGTAATTTTTATGATTCATTTATATACAGCCTCAACACCTAACGGTCATAAAGTGTCATGCTTATTAGAAGCATTAGAAATGCCCTACGAAGTTCATTCAGTAAACCTTGCTGAAGGTGAGCAAAAAAAACCTGAATTTTTAAAGATTAGTCCCAATGGCAGAATCCCAGCTATTGTAGATACTGATAATGATGATCTTTCGATCTTTGAGTCTGGAGCAATAATGCTTTATCTAGCAGAAAAGGCAGGCAAGCTTATCCCAAATGATGATAAAGGAAGAGCAAAAGTAACTGAATGGCTTATGTTCCAAATGGGTGGTATCGGTCCCATGATGGGCCAGGCAAATGTTTTTTTTAGGTACTTTCCTGAAAAAATTCAGCCAGCTATAGATAGATATCAAAATGAATCAAGACGACTTTTTGAAGTGTTAGATAGTCATTTAGCTGACAATGAGTGGCTCGCAGGAGAATATTCGATTGCAGACATTGCTAACTGGTGCTGGGTAAGAACTCATAATTGGTCGGGTGTATCAATTGATGGGCTAACCCATCTAGAAGATTGGAAAAATAGAATGTATGAGCAGCCAGGAATGATTAAGGGAACTAAAGTTCCAGTAGATAGAGAAAGTATCTTAAAAAATGAAAAAGACGAAAAGGAATTTATAAAAAACGCACAAAAAATGGTAAAAAAATAAGGGGGAAATTTTATGTTAAAAGTTTATTTTACACCTGGAACTAGAGCGGGAAGAGTGGTTTGGCTGCTAGAAGAATTAGGATTAGATTATGATGTGGACGTCTTACCTTTTACAAAAGAGGGTTTGAAATCTCCAGAACATAGATCGAGACACGCATTAGGAAGAGTGCCAGTTCTTGAGGATGGTGATATTTCTATATTTGAATCCGGAGCCATTATTCAATATATCCTTGAGCGTCATAAAGATGGTGGTCTTAAACCGAATTCAGATTCTGAAGAGTTTCCATACTATCTTCAATGGTTTCATTACTGCGAGGGAATGGTTATGCCTCCTATGAATCAGGTCGTAGTACAAACAATTCTTTTACCGCCCGATAGAAGAGATGAGAATGTATTAAAGCAGGCACAAAATCTGATCACTAAATCTCTTGGGCCGGTTAATGAAAACCTTGCAGATAAAGATTATTTAGTTGGTAACTTTTCTGCAGCTGATCTTATGCTTGGTCATTCATGCTTTATGGCCAATAGATTGGGATGTGTTCCTGATGAGATGGAACATATAAAAAATTATGTAGCTCGCATTGAAGCAAGGCCAGCATTCCAAAAGGCAATAACTTTAGGAGAATAAATGAAATATAAAAATAAAGTTCACCCCACCAAAGAACAAATGGAAGGATTTCTTGAAGGTGACAATAAAGCACCTATCGCCATGATTAATCTTTTGAAATTTAAAGAAAAAGCTCAATACGAGGACGGTCGAGATACTGACCTAACTGGCGAGCAAGCATATGCCATATATAGTGTAGAGGTTGTTGGGCATTTAAAAAAAGTGGGTGGTAAAGTATCTTTTGGCGGGTCTATAAATCGCCTAATGCTTGGAGAGGTGGAAGAGCTTTGGGACGCAACATTTATTGCTAAATATCCTAGTAAAAAGGCAATGCTCAAAATGATTACAGATCCTGACTATTTAGAAAGCAATAAACACAGAGTAGCAGGACTTGCTGGACAGCTCAATATAGAGGTTAAGGAATATAAATTTTGAGGCAACTACAAACATTAAAGAGTGATCTTTCAAAAACCAGAATCGTTGAAACAAAAAACCCTGATATTCAAGAAGAAGAAATTTCAGTATCAATAGAAAGTTTTGCTTTCACTTCAAACAATGTTACGTATGGAGTAGCAGGTGACACGATAGGTTATTGGCAATTCTTTAAAACAACTGAAGATGCTAATAATGATTGGGGCTGCATACCAGTGTGGGGATTTGCAAAAATTGTTAAATCAAATCTAAAGGAATTAAATGTTGGAGAAAGATTATTTGGATATTTTCCTCCAGGTGACATCTTAAATTTAAAACCTATTAAAGTTACCAATCAAGGATTTACAGATGGCAAAGTACATCGAAAAGATCTCCCAGCTGTATATAACAATTATTTAAGATTGTCTGGAGATGTTAATTACGATAATAAATTAGATGACATTAGATCATTGTTATTTCCACTCCACATAACATCTTTTTGTATATGTGATGCATTAGAAGATCAATCTTACTTTGGAGCAAAACAAATTATTATAGTTAGTGCATCTAGTAAAACTGCAATTGGTGTTGCGCAGGGACTGCAAGAAGCTTCTAATGCACCATCAATACTAGGCCTAACTTCTAAAAAGAATCTAGATTTTGTTAAAAACTTGGGTTGTTATGATGAAGTGATTACATATGATCGCCTATCAGATATGAATTTTAATCTTAAGTCTGTAATGGTTGATATGGCAGGAAGCCGCGAGATTCTAGGAACTCTTCACGGCTCACTTGGTGACAAAATGCTCAAATGTCTTACAGTCGGTATGACTCATTGGGACAATGAGGTTACTGCTGAAGATGCTCTTGGTCAGGCCATGCTCAGAGAAAGAACAGAATTCTTTTTTGCTCCAGCTCATATTCAAAAACGAGTAAAAGATTGGGGTCATGAAGGCTATAACCAAAAGACAAATGAATTTATGAAAACTAGATCTATTCAAAGTAATGATTGGATGCAAGTGAAAAAAATTATTGGTCTTGAAGATTTTATATCTACCTATGAGAAATTTGTTAGTGGAGAGATAAATCCAAATGAAGGAATCATTGTTGAGTTAAAAAATAAATAAAAAGTGAGTTAAAAATGAATGAAAAGATAAAAGTTTTTGGGGCCCCCGCCTCACCTTATACCCACAAAATGATATCCATTTTGAGGTATCGTCATATTGCTTATGAAGTTTTAATGGGAGATGTTCCAGGAAGATTAAGCAGATTGGAAGGTATAGAGTCTCCAAAACCTATTCTGCTGCCCACTCTTCTTTTAAAAGATGAAAATGGCGAATTAAAAGCAACTACCGACACTACGCCCATTATTAAAAGGTTTGAAAATGAATATCCAGATAGAAAATTATTACCTGAAGATCCTGCTTTATCTTTCATAAATTATTTATTAGAAGATTTTGGTGATGAATGGGTAACTAAATACATGTTCCATTACAGATGGTATTTTGATGAGGATGCTGATAATGCGTCTACCATTCTTCCATTAAGTGATCTTGCTGTGAATATGCCTGATGAAATGCTTAAAAATGCAAAAAAATATATTCATGATAGGCAGGCTGGAAGACTTTGGGTGGTTGGATCAAATGATACAACGGCTGATTTGATCGATGCTAGTTATAGAAGATTCTTAAAATTAATGGATGATCATTTATCTATTAGTAAATTTCTTTTTGGTGAAAAGCCCTCTTCTGCTGACTTTGCTATATATGGACAATTAACTCAACTCATTGGTTTTGATCCAACATCAAGAAAAATTGCCTACGATACTGCATTAAGACTTGTTTCTTGGCAAGATGTAATGGCTGACTTATCTGGTCATGATGTTGAGAATAGTAACTGGACTCCTCTTGAGGAAAGCCCCGCTTCTTTAAAAGAAATTATGAAAGAGTTTGGTAGGATGTATGTTCCAGCTTTAATAGCAAATGCAAATGCAATTATAAAGGGCGAGGAAACATGGGAGGCAGAAATTGATGGGTCTTTGTGGACACAAAAAGCCTTTCCTTACCAAGCTAAATGTTTGAAGTGGATTAAAGAGGAGTTCGAAGCACTTAGTGAAAATGATCAGTCTAGAGTTAAAACTTTTCTTGATGGAACGGAGTGCGAAAAATTATTAGGATAAAGCTATGGAAATAAAAAATAAAAGAATCGTAGTTACTGGTGCTGCAAGTGGCATTGGGTTGGCACTATGTGAGGAATTTTATGCAAGCGGTGCGCAGTCTATTGTATGCGTAGATCTCAATGAAGATGGCACTAAGGAAATTGCAGAAAAAGTTAATGGCCTTGCAGTGATAGCTGACGTGTCTAATGAACAAGACATAATTAATGTAATTGAAAAAGCAAATGAATATTCTGGAGGTATAGATATATTTTGTTCGAATGCGGGAATTGGCGGAACTCCAATGCTTTTAGAAACCACTTCTGAAGAATGGAATCATACTTGGGGCGTCAACGTAATGTCGCATGTTCATGCAGCTAGACATGTTTTACCTCAAATGCTTGAAAGAGGTGAAGGTTATTTAATGAATACAGCATCAGCTGCAGGACTATTATCTCAAATAGGTGCCGCCCAATACGCTGTTACTAAATCAGCGGCGGTAAGTTTTGCTGAATGGGTAAAAATTACATATGGTCAAAAAGGAATTGGCGTTTCATGTCTATGCCCTCAGGCCGTAAGAACTGCAATGACCGCTCAAGGTGCTGGAGTCGCTGGGGTAGATGGAATGCTTGAACCTGATGTGGTTGCTAAAGATGTTATAGATGCAATTGAGAATGAAAGATTTTTAGTATTGCCTCACAAAGAAGTGAGTGAATATGTCCAAAGAAAGGGAAATGACAGAGATAGATGGATAACTGGGATGCAAAGACTGCAAAAACAATATGAAGATTTTTATGAAAGTTGGGTTACTGGAGATAAAGGAGAAAAATAATGAAAACTAAAATAACAGAACTATTTGGTATTGAGCACCCTATTATTCAAGGTGGCATGCATCATGTAGGATTTGCTGAACTTGCTGCATCTGTTTCTAATGCAGGTGGACTAGGAACTATTACTGGCTTAACTCAAGGTACCCCAGAAAAGTTAGCAAATGAAATTGCAAGATGTAAAGAGATGACAGATAAACCTTTTGCTGTAAATTTAACCTTTCTACCTTCTTTAACGCCTCCAGATTATCCAGGATTAATTAAAGAAATAATTGATGCAGGAGTTCCAGTTGTTGAAACTGCTGGAAGAAACCCTGCAGAATATTTACCGGCTCTCAAGGAAGCTGGAATAAAAGTGATTCATAAGTGCACCTCTGTTAGGCACTCTATAAAAGCTCAATCAATTGGTTGTGATGCTGTATCAGTTGATGGTTTTGAATGTGGTGGTCACCCTGGTGAAGATGATATTCCTAATTTTATTTTATTGCCTAGAGCTGCCGAAGAGTTAGAGATTCCATTTGTGGCATCAGGTGGAATGGCTGACGGCAGAAGTTTAGTTGCTGCGATGGCACTTGGAGCAGAAGGAATGAATATGGGAACAAGATTTATAGCGACACAAGATGCTCCAGTTCATCAAAATGTTAAAGAGGCTATTGTTAATGCAACAGAACTTGATACTCGATTGATTATGAGATCATTAACAAATACAGAAAGAGTTCTTAATAATGAAGCAGTAGAAAGACTGATGGAAAAAGAAAAAAGATTAGGCGATGATCTCAAGTTTGAAGATATTCTTGATGAAGTTGCCGGTGTTTATCCAAAAATTATGCATGAAGGAACCATGGAAGCAGGCGCTTGGTCTTGTGGAATGGTAGCTGGGCTTGTTAATGACATCCCAACAGTCCAGGACTTAATAAATAATATTATGTCCCAGGCTGATGAGATAATTAAATCAAGACTGCAAAATTTCTAAAAATTATTTTTTATAATTTGCAGCTTCTTCCGATCCGTCGGTTGCTGTACCTTTTGTATAAGAATGAGCTCCCATTCCTGCAAGATCACCGTCTTTAACAATTAAATATGGCTCTCTAATTGGCTCTCCAGAAAAGAAACACTCAAGTATTTCTCTTACACCAGCAGCATACCTAGCTTGAGCGGATAATGATGTTCCAGAAGTATGAGGAGTCATCCCATGATGAGGCATTGTTCTCCAAACATGATCATTAGGAGCTGGTTGCGGGAACCAAACATCTCCAGCATAACCACTTAACTGACCAGATTCTAAAGCTCTTGCAATTGCATCTTTGTCACAAATCTTTCCTCTAGCAGTGTTAACAATATAAGCACCGCGTTTCATTTTTGCGATCATCTCATCATTAAATAAGTGCTCTGTCTTTGGATGCAGTGGACAACTAATATTAACCACATCACAAACAGCAACTAAAGATTCAACAGAATCATGATAAGTAAGATTTAGTTCTGCCTCGACCTCATCAGGTAGTTTATGGATGTCGAAATAGTGCAGATGTACATCAAAAGGTTTCATCTTTCTTAACATATCGATACCTATTCTTCCAGCAGCTACAGTTCCGACATGCATACCTTCAACATCATATGATCTTTGAACAGCGTCAGCTATATTCCAACCACCCTCATTAACTATTCTATGTTGATTGTGGTAATCCCTTACCATTGAAAGAATCATCATCACAATATGCTCAGCTACTGATCTCGAATTACAGTATGTCACCTCGACAACATCTATGTTATGGTCCATGGCGCCTTGAAGATCAACGTGATCTGAACCAATTCCAGCAGTTATAGCCATCTTGAGATTTGGGGCGGTTTCCATCTTTTCACGAGTTAAATAGTAAGGAAAGAATGGTTGAGATATAACAATATCAGCATCAACCAACTCTCTATCTGCTTCACATCCTTCACCATCTTTGTCAGATGTAACCACTAATGTATGTCCAGCATCTTCTAGAAATTTTCTAAGACCCAATTCTCCTGAAACACACCCAAGTAATTCTCCTGGAGTAAAATCAATACCTTTTGGAGAAGGCAATGTCATACCGTCTGGATATTTTTCTATTGTTGGTAAATCGTCTCTAGCATACTTTTCAGGCATGCCAGTTTTTGGATCATCGTATAAAACGCATAATACTTTCATAAACTCCCCCTTTATGTAAATAATTTAACTTTTACTAGAACAGAAATTATTTAAAAAAACAAGAAAAATATTAGAAAGTTAAGCTTTGATAAGTGGATTATGTTTAACTCTATCTGGAATGTCTTCTGCACCTGGAACACCCCTAGCAATTAAAAAAGGCTTTAGCGCTTCTATGGCCCTGGGCTCATCATAATGACCAATACCAGGATGTAGGTGATGTATAAAATGAAGTTGCATTGAATGATTTAAATATCTAGGCATCCAGTGGCGCCAAAATCTTGTATCTTTATATCTTCCTGTTTCAGCTTGATAATGAGGGTACCAGCTGAAAAAGACTGAAAGATAAATGACTCCGAACTTACTTGGTAGCCACCATAAGAGAAGTGTTTCCAAAGGAAAAAATACAACTAAAGTTAAAAGAATTACTCTATATAACATTCCTATATTCAAACCTTTATTAAAAGATTTCATGAATGCTTTATCATTTTCATAGATTTCAGCTATTGCTTGATATTTTGATATCCCCTCCTGAGTGGCAACAATAACTTCCCAAAGAGATTTAGCAGACGCAGTATCGTGGTCCGGATCTTTTTCTGGATTATTAGTGTAAGCATGATGTTTCATATGAGTGGCTCTCATTAAATCATGAGGAAACATAAGTGTTATTAATGTGTAATGGCTTACAAATGAATCGATCCAGCGTCTCTTTGGATTTCCCCTTGAATAATTTCCATGCTGTGCCTCATGAGAAGGCAAATATGCAAAGCAGGCACAAATAGTTGCAATTACAGAGCCAAGTAGTAAAGAAATATATCCATTAATAACCAATGGCCATAAAGAGAGCCAAACCGTTGCTTGACCAACCCCGATTAAGATCATCTCCCATTGAAACCTTTTTGAAAAAATTCTAGCAATCTCTTTTTCTTTATCAAAGGAAAATTCTTCTGAGATCTTCTCTAGATTTTCCATAACCATGTTCCTCTTATCTTTGCTATAAGACCAAGACATAAACCTAAGATGTAACAATAAATAGTAATATCAGTAAATTGATAGCTAATAGCTATAGCATTAAAGACGCTTCCCCAAAAAATTAGACCAAACCATACCATGTTCCAATTGGAAATATGATCTGTGAGAATTTCCTTAAATTTATTCATTTTGTTAATTATTTACTATTTTAGCCAAAAATAAAAAGCAAAATATGCATTAATTATCGCAGGATTAACAAAATATGATGAATATTGCACAAAATAAGCAAGATTACTTAAAAATATCCAGATTTCTTTCTAAGCTTTTTATGCTTAAAGTCTTTTCATCATGTTCTGAGGTTTCAATAAGACATTGTCTCCATATGTAATCTAAAAAAAAAGTAAATTTGACCCAGTTTTTTAATTTTTCTTGATCAAGAAGAAAATTTTTACTGTAGCCACATAATAAATAATCAGTCTCCTTATCATTAAGATCATATGAAGAAATGATTGAGGCTAAATCAAAATAAGTACTGTTTGCAGACGCGTACTCCCAATCTATAAAAAAATATTTTTTATTAAACAAAATATTTTGACGATTTAAATCATTGTGGGAAAAAATTATTTGCTCTTTTTCGCAAGAGAGGGAATCAAAAATTTTGAAACCTTGATTTAGATACCAATTATTTTTGATTTTATTTTGAAGAATGTCTCTATAATTTTCTATAGCATTTCCAAAATTATTAATTGCAACATTATCAATTTTTATTTCATGAACCTTTTTAATTTCTTTACCAAGAGAAATTAAATTTTCTTTTCTTCTAATATCAGAATATGAAATTTCTTTACCTTCATGAAATTCTCTTATTAGTATTCCTCTATCAAAATCGTTATATAAAATTTTTTGATTTTGGGTTTTTGTTTTCAAAAAATTAAGTATCTGAAATTCTGAGGCTCTTTGTTTTTTTAACCAATTTGGCAAATCAAAATCGACCCTTATTACAGATTTAATATCATTAAAATTACATAGAAAAATTTGAGAAATTAGATCAATTTTTAAAGGGGAAATAATTTCAATTTTATGATCGACTGAAGCAATTTTTTTATCAATTTTTTGCATCAATTTCATCTTTCATTTCGGTCCAAGATTTGTAACCAAAATAAATAATTATTAGGTATACAAAAAATAATATTGAAGTTAAGAATAGTCCTCTCGAATAAAATAAAAACACAGAAATTGTGTCTATTACAAACCAATAAATCCAGTTTTCTAAAAGCCTCTTTGCGACCATATATGTCGTTACAATTGCGCCCCAAGTTGTAAAAGAGTCTATAAAAGGTAAGGCAGCATTTGTAAATTTTTCAAGCGCCCAGCCAGATGCAAACGCTAAAAGAAATATCAACGAAATTGCTTTAATGTGTTGATTTCTATTCCATGTTTTTACAAGAAATTTTTTATTGTTCGGTAAAGATGTTCTCCACTGTGTCCACCCATAAACAGCCATAACACAATAGAATATTTGCAATCCTGCCTCCATATATAGACCTGCAGAATACATCACAAAGAAATATAATAATGAGCTAAAAAACGCTGCAAACCAACAACTTATGTTCTGTTTTACGGCTAATAATAAATAGGCTATTGCAAGAATAACTGCAGCTGGTTCTATCCAGTCAACATGAACAAGATTAGAAATCATATCTTACTGTAATACCTAGGTGCCTTGGGTCACCATGTCTTTCATAAAGTGTATCAATAAAATTTGGAGCCTCATTTCCAAAGTAAAAACCTCTTGTTGAATAGTACTCATCGAAAATATTTCTTCCCCAAATAGAATAAGTCCATTGACCATAAAAATAACTATAGTTTATGTTTGATAAGAAATATGATTTTGATTTGTTGTCATGTGAATCAGAATAGTAAAAGCTACTTTTACCAACCATATCAAATGATAAACTTGACTGTTCTGAGGGGTACCAATTGAAACCAATAGCATAACTTTTTTTAGGAGCATGAGCTTG
>CEUH01023395.1_pt1 | contig 11558 bp, 7 predicted proteins | sample 356461 | NCBI WGS metagenome assembly CEUH01 (sample SAMEA2623275, study PRJEB7988) | marine metagenome | isolation source: saline water (ENVO:00002010), including
AATCAGGCTAAGGAGGAAAAAAAACCTTTAGTCATGTCATTGATTGAAGCTTATGGATTTGTTGGTTGGCTCTTTATTGGAGTAGGTCTTTATTTGTGCATTTCATGGCGTATGAATTATTCATCGTGGGGTGAATATTTTAGTGATGATAATCCTATTGACAGGGGGCTCCGGTTCTTTACGGCTTTATTATTTTTTATTGGATTTGTTGGTTTAATCTTTAAGCGGTTCGCAAAAAAATCGGAATCCTATACAAATAGTGAAGAATTTAATGAGGACATTGAGGAAAAGTAAAATATGCTTTCAGATACAATGAGTTTTATAAAGATACTAAAATTAAACTTTCTTATTTTATTTTTGGCATTGGCTAACAATAATTTAAAAGCTGAAAGACCAAATATAATGATCATCCTAACAGATGATATGGGATTCTCAGATCTTGGGTGTTTTGGAGGAGAGATTGAAACTCCGAATCTTGATCGACTTGCAGCCAATGGATTGAGATTTACTGAATTTTACAATACAGCCCGTTGTTGGCCTACAAGGGCAACGATGTTGAGTGGAAGATACAGTGACGGATTAAGCTCTTCTCAAGTGATTATCCCTGAATTGTTAAAGGGCTCGGGTTATCAAACGGCAATGGTAGGAAAATGGCATCTTGGTATGGACCCTAAAAAGGATGGCCCTATACAGAGAGGCTTTGATGATTTTTATGGTACTATGACTGGGGCAGGATCTTTTTGGGACCCATACACTCTAACCCGAAATACTGAGCCCGTGGATCCTGACGGTGAAAATTATTACTATACTGATAAGATTGGAACCGAAGCAGTTCGACAAATTGAAACCTTTGCTAATTCAGAAAAGCCTTTCTTTCAATATGTTGCGTTTACAGCCGCTCATTGGCCTATGCATGCTCCTGAAAAGTCTATTCAGAAGTATATGAAAATGTATGAGGGGGGGTGGGAAAAGTTAAGAAATGAACGATATCAAAGAATGCTAAAAATGGGTATCATTGATAAGGAAAGATGGCCATTGCCAACTCGAGAAAGTTGGGTTCAAAATTGGGATACAATTGATCACAAGCCGTGGAGGATTCGTAATCAATCCATTTATGCTGCCATGGTGGATCACATGGATCAGGCAGTTGGTAACATTATAAATGCTCTTAAAAGAACCAAGCAGTTCGAGAACACTCTAATTATTTATTTTCATGACAATGGGGCTTGTCCAGAACACTTGAGTGGTAACGGTTGGAATACAGCCAATAATATCTTAGCAAAAGCAAAGAGGGAGGGAAAAGAAGTTGCGGTTGGTGATAAATACGATGTTATGATGGGTGGACCGCTGACTTATGGAAGTGTAGGTCATAACTGGGCTAATGCCCAAAATACACCAATGAGACGTTATAAATCGAACGTTCATAATGGTGGTGCCTGTACACCGGCAATTATGCATTGGCCGAAAGGTTTAAAAACTAAGCCCGGATCTATTACAGATCAAAGAGGTCACGTAATCGATATGTTAGCCACATGTATTGATCTCGCTGGATCAGTATATCCGAAAAAATTTGGAGATGATAATATTGATCCTCACGAAAGCTTGTCGCTGGTGCCTATTCTTAAAGGAAAAAAAGTTAATAGAGATCACTCATACCTTTTTAACCATTCAGGTACGCATGCTGTTGTCAAAGGGGACTACAAGATAGTGAGAGAGGGTAAGCGTCCATGGTCATTGTATAACCTAGCAGAGAATAGAACCGAGACGATTAACTTGGCTACAAAAAACCCTGATGTCGTTAAGAGTCTGGAGGTGATTTGGAATAAGCGTTGGGGAAAACGATAAAATTAGCCTTTTCAAGTTGCTTTAAATATTGAGACTATAACTCGATAATCCCTTTGAGGAATTGAAGAACTTTTTCTTTGTTTTTACCGGAGTAAAATGCCACCCCTCCATGTTTTTTGCCTTTAAGAATATTCATTTCTACGGAGAGGTCATTTTTTGAGTAGGCATTTCTTATAGCCTCTGATTGGTCGATAAGAACCGTTTGATCTTTATCACCATGAAATATTAAAATTGGGGGATCATCCTTGGTAACATGAGTGACTGGTGATGCTAGCTTGGCAAGTTTTACTTTTTTATCAGCTCCACCCCCAAGAAGATTATATACAACCGAACCCACTTTATTGGCTCTGTGTGGTTGAGTTCTGCTTCTCAGAATGAAATCAGTAGGGCCATAAAAATCAATGATAGCTGAGACTGAGGATTTATGATGTAAATTGCCACCTACATTTCCCTCTAGTGCCTCCACTTTATGACTGGTGCCTAAAAGCGTTGCTAAATAACCACCCGCACTGGCCCCAGCCACTATAATGCGGTCACAATTATAGCCATATCTTTTTTCATTAGCGCGGAGCCAACGAATTGCTCCTTTGCAATCGTGAATTTGTGCCGGGAATTTTGCTACTTGGCTTAGACGGTATGAAATACTTGCTACGCTATAACCGTGCTTTGTTAACCAATCTACTTTGCAATCATTTTTGGAGCCTTTATACCAACCTCCTCCGTGAATCCAAACCACCAATGGAGCCCCTTTTTTGTTTGTGGGAAAATGCAAATCGAGTTTAAGGCTGTGTTTTCCGATTTTGGCAAATTCAATATCTTTGATAATTTCGTTTGATTTGGCAATTGGAACAATATGCAAAATTAAACCAATGATTATGGCAAGCCTAGGTGTAGTGGGAGTCATTTAAAAGTTTTCTTACCATTTCCTGGTACTTGGCTTCAATAAGCAAATAAATTCAAATAGTAGCTCTGCCTATATTATAGGCAATGGTTCTCCATCACAGATGATGAATGGGCGCCCTTGTTGATCATGGAGCTCAGCTTTGTGGTCAATACCAAGAAGAGAATAAATAGTCGCATGAAAGTCGGCGGGGGAACAGGCATTTGAACCTGGTTCAGCGCCCCTAGAGTCACTTGATCCATACACTTGGCCGCCTCTAATGCCACCTCCAGCTAGGGCAACAGAATATACCCCAGGATGATGGTCTCTACCGCCATTACCATTGATTTTTGGGGTTCTTCCAAAATCGGTAAGGAATACTACTAGTGTTTCATCTAGCATTCCACGTTGTTCCAAATCTGTAAGTAATGCAGAAACGGAGCGATCGAATACAGGGAGCAATCGATCCTTCATTTTTGGAAAGTGATTCCTGTGCGTGTCCCAGTTGTCACCACCGCCACCGGCTAAATCTCCAGCAGAGCACAAAGCTTGAACTACTGGCACACCAGCTTCTACAAGACGCCTTGCAAGAAGAAGAGATTGTCCACAAATATGATCTCCATACATATCTCTAACTCTTTGGTCTTCTTTTTCGAGGTTGTAGGCATCATGAACAGGGGAACCTAGAAGAAGATCTGCTGCCATTTTCCTATAACGATCAAGTTGATCATATTCAGTACCAGTTCCATTTTTCTGACCAAGTTGAGTATCAAGTTGATTAAGCAGTGAGCTCCTATCCTTTATTCGATGCTTTTCAATATTGAGCTCAAGGTTAAGGGCTTTGTCTGTGTAACGAGTAACACCTTGATAGGGTTCCCCTGAAGGCGTTCTCATAATTATTGGATCATATGCTGATCCAAGCCATCCGCCGTAATCACCTGCCATTAATGTTCCATTGTCGTACATTGAGTATGGAAGTTTAATTGCCCTCGGTGTACCTGCTCGAGGTTCATTAAATTTTGAAATCATTGAAGTGATCGAAGGCCAGCTCTTTCGACTTTTCGCCTTAATGCCTCCCTCTGGATCATGACCTGTCAAAGAAACATACATTCCCTGTTGATGTCCTCCATGTCGATGATGAATGGATCGAACGATAGCCATTTTTTCGGTGTGCTTTGCAAGTAATGGAAGATGTTCGCAGAACTGAATGCCAGGGGTCGCAGTAGGGATGGCCTTGAATTCACCTCTGATATCGGATGGTGCGTCTGGCTTTGGGTCAAAAGACTCGTAATGACTCATTCCTCCCCAAGTATAGAGAACAATACAAGACTTTGCTTTTGGCGCCTGAGTTCCAGCTTTTGAAATTAAAGAGAGAAGGCTAGGAACAGTCAAACCTGTAAGTCCAATGCTAGACTTGAGAAAATTTCTCCGAGTATGCTCTAAGCTCAACATTAATTATAATTTAATGTATCTAAAGTACCTGAACTTTCCGTTAATCTCAAGTCCAAGAAATCTTGTTTTTATCAATTTTTGGTCATTAAAATGACTAGAGCTGCAGCCAGCTAAGATAATTTAATCAAAAACTATTCGCTGTCAGTTCGAAAAGGTCCCGCAGGTAAACCCTCTTTATTGTAAAGGTTCGCCTTTGCAGGATTATCAGTAAACCCATACCTGACTGCGATAGGTTCGCTGACTTCATTCGATTCCACAACAACGGTATTGCCATCAATACGTGCGTCAGCCCAATGCCATTTGTTATCTTTTCCTGAAATGGAAAAATGTTCGAGCTTTCCATTTTTTATTTCTTGGGTTGGTGCTAATCCATTCTTTTTTCCAACTGTGAGTCCTGAGCCTACATGGTCAAAAGAGATTCTTATAGATTTCCCTTCAACTTTATGACTCTTAAAGAGTGGTCCTGATGGTACCAAATCCTTTTTATTGTAAGTTTGGTGGAGTGCCCATTGGGCAAGTCTTTTGCCAACGTCCTGCTTGTTTTTTGGGTGGATGTCGTTCGCCTCTCCGATGTCAGTAATGACAGCCATTCCTGTACCAGGAATATCTAGCGCTTGCATTTGAGCTTCTCGAACCCTCGCCCATCCATCTCCTCCCTCAGGATTAGGATTTTCTTTTCTGAAGTTAGCTAATTGGACCCAGTAAAAGGCAAGATCTTTATTTTGGAAAGCTTTTCTCCACCCGTTCACTAGTGCATGTTTTTTATGATAGTATGTTATTCCTTCGTTGCCGTTAGATTCGCCTTGGTACCAAATTCCTCCGCGCATTGCAAATGGGGTTAATGGATTAACCATAGAATTGTAAATTGCGGAAGGATCACCTCCACCGACTTTTGTATCTCCTTTGTAATTTTTTACTTTATTTGCAATTTCTGATAATTCAGGAACGGACTCAAAACCCTCTAACGTTGTCCATGGTTCGATCCTAGTGCCTCCCCAGTTAGAACCGATAAGACCAACAGGCACTTGAAGTTCTTTGTGAACTCGGCGTCCAAAGTAGTATCCTACGGCACTGAACCGATCCACTGATTTAGGATCACATACTTGCCACTGCCCGGGCCCTTGTTCTTTTGGTAAAGGGCTTACAGTGTGGCCAGGTACATTGAATAATCTGATCCAAGGATGAAAACCAGCTGCAGCTTCTTCTTTTGGATTAGCTGATTGCCTTACTGACCACTCCATGTTGGATTGCCCAGAACAGATCCAGACTTCGCCAACCAGAATATTTTCCAAAGTGATCATATTGGAACCTTTGATTGTTAGTGTTGAAGCGTTCCCATTGGCTTTGAGCGGGTCTAGCTTTACGATCCATTTTCCCTCTGCATTAGTCTTTGTGGTTTTCTTTTGCCCAGCAAATGAAACAGTAATCTCTTCACCATCATCAGCCCACCCCCAAACAGGAACCTGCATATCTCTTTGCAGAACCATTCCGCTCCCAATCACGTTTGGAAGTTTGATTTCGGTTCGCCCCTCTTGTGTAGAGAAGGCTAAAAGTATAATTAGAAGAGCCAGTAGAGGTGTTAGTTTCATGTGAGAGTAATTTTTTTATAATATTTAATAATTAGATGAATGAAAATTGTTCTCTAGTCGAGTTTATATTTTTGGAATCAATGCTTTACCAACCTTAATTGAGGTTCTGAAATAACCGAGATAATTGTCTTCTAAATCAGTAATAAGCCAACTTGCTGTCGAAAAAGTATTTTGCTCTCTTTTGGCTCCAGGATCCAATTCCCCATAAAGTCTAAGGCTTCCATTATATTCTACCCAATAAAGCTTAACCTTTTGTGCCATCTGATTATGAAAAATTATGGTGGTGTTGTCACCTGAGATTGATCTTGGTGGTATGGATCCATCAGATGGTATCCATTTAAGATCTTCGGTTGGTCTTGGGGGTGGTTTTTTTTCGGGAACTATTTTATCAAGGTTAATACCTTTGACTATTTTTAAATCAGGTAATTGAGTTTCTAATTGTTTTACTCCCTCGCCAGTAACGCCAGTTTGCCAAACATAAAGTTGTTTAAGTTTTTTAAGTTGTTTTAGCTTTGTTAGACCAGAATCAGTTATTTTTGTTGAATACAGATTCAGATACTCAAGCTCTTGTAGTCCAATCAAGTAATCTATGCATCCATCATCGATTTGGGTTCTCTCAAGATGTAATCTCTTTAAATTTTTTATCCCCTCAATGTATTTGATTCCAGCATTAGTAATCTTTGTATCTCTAAGATTAAGGATCCTTACGTTTTTGAGTGACTGTATAGGTTTTAGGCCATCATCATTAAGATCTCTTCCTGATAATTGGAATTCTATTCTCCATCCACCGTCGCTAGTCGGGGATATGATGGCTCCATTTTTTTCCAATTCTTGAATGGTTGTCGATGCTTTTCCAGGTGCTTTGATTATTGAAGATAGAAGAAAAAAGAAGAAAGCGAAATAATACATAGAATAGAAAAATTATTATTAATGATTTTATATTTATTTTAGACTTGGGTCTTGCCAGATCTTATTCCATGCATTGATAGAGCGTTTAAGGTTATCTTTTGAATCCCCTTTAATCGCATAGCATTGAAGGCCAACGTGACCTCTAAACCCAGAATCTTTCAGTAGTTTCATAAGCTCTTTCTGATCAAAGTCACCGCTGTCCAAGGTTTGTATAAGACCTTGCCATGATTTGCTGTTTTTTTGAGCTCCGCTAATGCTTGCTTGCCAAATCAGCGGTGATGCTTTCCGGATAGTTTCTTTGAGGTTACTTTTTGGTTCTACTTGCAAAAAATGACAAAGATTAAACATGGCTCCGACATTGTTTCTTTCTGATTTCTTGGCAATTCGAATGGCATCTCCAATCCGATCAATGTAGAAACCTGAGTGAGGATAAAGTACTACTTTTAGTCCAGATTTTTTTGCCTGATCTGCGATTTCTCTAACAAATTTAACGGCTTCCTCATCTGTATTGTTACTTTTGTTTCCCTGAACAAAAAGCTCAATAATTGTATCTGTTCCATCGAGTTCACGGATTAACTCGGATATTTTAGGGTCATATTGAAAACCATTTTTCCCTCCTAATCTTCCTCCTACATAAAAACTGAAAACCCTTAGTCCCTCCTTACTAAATGCCGATAGCCTTTCCTTGATATTTTCATTGGTTTTTAAATGCGCTGAACCGATACCGTCATAACCTAAATTCTTGAGGGTCTTTGCTCTTTCGCTGGCTGAGTTGAAATGAACTCCATTATGGAATGCGAAGAATTTTGGTTTCGCAGAAATTTTCTCAATTTTCTTTAGCTTAATATTTCGGAAATAGACTCTGTCACCATGATTTTGCATTCCAATTCTCCCACTGGTTCTATGCAAACCCGGAATTTTTTTTCCATAATCTTTGGCGAGTTTAATAAGATTTGTGTCTATAACTTTTTCGTTATTTACCCAGACTATACAATTCTCATTAATGCATTTGATTCGAATATTCTGCCATTCACCTGCTTTTTTTGTTGCCCGATGACTCGGTGCTAGCGCTGCATAAATAGAACCAGTAAATTGATTTGGTTTGAGATTTTTCCATTTTTCTCCACCATCATCAAGTAGCTGAATTTCAATGCCGTCCACGTATGGTGTTCCTTTTTTTGGCGCTCTTATGAATACTCCACTATTACCATTTTCTGGAAGCTTGAAGTCCATGGTTAAATCAAAATTTGAAAATTCTTTTTCAGTTGCAATCCATTGAGCGCCTGGGCCGCCAGTGCAAGATAGAGTTCCATTTTTGACTTCCCAATTCTTTGAAGCTTCACCTCCCATACCTTCCCATCCTTCAAGGTCCTTCCCATTAAATAGATCAATGTCTGCAATGGTGTTGAATATAGGGAAGGATAGAATATGAATGAGTGCAACTTTAAGGATATTTGTCATGGTATTAGTTTAGTATCTTATCTGCCTTTCGAAATAAATAGCAATGACATATCTTTGTGCCTTATAACAATTATTGATTTAGGCTACTTGTCTTAAAATTTAGTTAACCTAACGCAATTTTATAATTAAAATGATCAACTTTTTACGTTTGGCTTGTTTTCTTTTATCTCTGAATTTATTTATTTCTTTGGTTGAGGGTGAGGAAAAATTAGAGCCCGATGAGGGCCATCCTCGGGCCTCATATTTAGAGTATAGTAAGAAAGAAATTAAACTTCAAGCTGAGGTAGTGAGGCAAAATAGGCCTCAGATGCACAGAGGGGGTTGGGAATGGGACCGCTTACTTGAAAGGTATATCGATAGTGAAAGAAAAGATCCGAACGAGATTGAGATTCTAAAAGCCTATCTGCTTAGTATTTTAGATCGATATCAAGAAGCAAAAAAAAATGGAAAGCATCAAAGTTTTACACTTTTTTATAATCATAAATCTTGGGGCAGTGGAGGCCGAATGAGAATTTATGATGAGCTTGTTAGACAGAAATTGTTGAGCGAATTCGAGGAAAAAGAATTTAAAGAACTAGTCCTCCATAGTATAAAAATTGATTTTCCGGATTACTCATTACTCGAGAGAGGTGTGAATAATAGACCATACGGAATCAATGCCGGTCCCGCAATCGCAGTACAAATGTTTCCAGATGATCCTGCTTCTGTGCGTCATTCTAAATGGTTAGATGCACTCTGGAGAGAGCTAGTGGAGTATGGTGATACAACAGAGACAAATTACTATCCTTATGGGCCTCTTTACCTCCATGGCTTGATAGATATGGCTTACGGGATGAATAAATTTACGACTGATAGAGATTTTCTTAAAGCCCATTTTCAAAGATATCTCTATTACATTCACGGTGGGGGAGTAAGGGGTAATCCAAACTCATCTGCAAACATTATTCAGAATCAGAGAGACAAGATCTACGCCGATCCTTGGAACGCTGAGTATTATGGTGGCGCTGAAAAGGTTAACGATGGACATGTTTGGTATCGTCTGGCAAAAGAATTTGAAGACCCTGAATTTCTTTGGGCATCAGAACAGGTATGTTTGGGTGGACGTCCACCTAAAGGATATAAAATTCCTGATGAGTATCTTGAGGCGTACCAGAAAAGGTATTTTTGGTTTATCAAAAAAGGAATTGAACCTAGTATTCCAAAAGGAGGCTCTTCCATAGGTTATTATAGTCCTTTAAAACACAAAATTCCTGAGCGGCTTTATTTATGCTCGAGCAGAGAAAGTGGTAAACCGTTTGTCTCATTTTTTATTTATGACCGTAACAATAATTATATGCATTATTGTGACGACTCTGATGGTAAGCTTTATGAGTACTGTGTTGAAGGTGCCAAGTTTTTACACACTTCGGGCAAGTACACTAGTGGTCGTGCGGGGGTTGGAGAAACTGCGTATGATCTTCTTTCAGTTTTACCCCCAGACATGAAATTTCCAATTAAGAGCGGAGGAGGTATGGATACGCCAACTGGTGAAGCGTGGAAAATGTCATCCATGTCTATCAAATTAGCCCTTAATTCACGAGAAGGCCCTGATTCAAAAAATTGGAAGTTCGATGATAAGATACAGCATTTTCGCCGAACCGATCAAAAAGAACTTGGGTTTTCATATGGAAATATGGACGGTTATTGGCAGTTAAATAATCAATATCAATTAAAGTCCCTCAGAATAGGTCCATTCGCCTCGGGGTCAAAGATTCAGAACCTTAGAATTTCAGGTCCGGCTGGAGAAAAAATATTAGAATCGTTCAATTCGTTATCTGAAGGTATGGAAGTTGAAATTGTTAATGGGGAGAAAAGAGTTCCTCTAAACGATAACATGAAAGGTCACCTATGTAAGATAGTTGATGGAGGACGGAGGCCTGGAAAATGTATTGAAATTGGTGATTTGGGTGAAGGAAACGGTATTAGTTTTATTTTTAATAATCTCAATGAGGACTTTGATGCTCAGAATGAATTCACCAGAATATCTTATGATTTCAAAGGTCCTTCAAATGGTGGAATAACTCCAAATGTCCGTACAAATCCCAGATATTTTACACCATTATGGCACCGGGGAGCAATTTTAGTAAGAGACAATTTAAGAGCAGAAAATAAAGGTGAGGATTCTTTTGGTCAGTTCTCTATGCGTAATTATTACGGTTCCAATAGTGAATGGACCAGACAGAGCGTATTGACTGCGGAAGGTTACCTTATTGTAAGTGACCGGTACGTTCCTTGCTCAGATGTTGATGGTTATGTAGCAGGACCATGCTGGTCAATTGCCTCTTCTGAAGGCATTCCTGTCAAGGGTAGACAATGGTTTGATGCCCCTGCTAGAGATCATGCCTGGTGGCAGAAGAAGAGGAAAAGAGTTATTCTTCATTTGCATCGTCAGAATGGTCATGAGATTGGTCAGGTGGAGACCCGTACATCTCAGGACATTGGAGGGGCTAAGGTTAGAAATACTTTTTCAAAGGTGACGTTAACCGCAGGAAAACCAGTTGTTTGGTTGAGTGTTTTTCGGCCTTATGATGAAGGTCAGGATGAAGGTCAATTAGCAACCGGTATAAAGACTACAGTGGATGAAAGTGAAAACGTTATTGCAAAGGTGGATAATACAACAATTACAATTAACCAAAAAGGGGAATGGTCTGTGAAAAGAAATTAGCCTCTTCAAATTAAGAGATCACGAAATATAATAATTATTCGAAAACTGACCCCCTGAAATCGATCTTGTATACGATTCCTTTATCGTAGCCCACTGCGTAAAGGTTATTCTCTTTATCTTTACCAAAAGACACTAGTCTGTCTGGACAGTTACCTATTTCACGAACGATCTCTAAGGATCGATTTTTTTGTTTTATTCCCCATATTTTTTTTGATTGATAGTCGGCACAGATGTAAACCCCTTCATAGGAATGATTGTTAATGTTGTTCCTTGATCTTACGACGTATCCACCAGTGATTGACACGCCATGGGATCTACGGAAAGAAATCACGGGATTAATAATTTTCGAATTTTCTTTCCTAAACTTTGTTGAAAATAATTCATAACCTTCAAAAACATTCCAACCGTGATTTTCACCTAATCGAACAATATTTATTTCTTCAAAACGATTTTGTCCTACATCACCCACCCAAAGATCCCCCGTCTTGAAATCAAAGCTAAATCTCCAGGGTTGCCGAAGACCGTAAGAGAAGATTTCTCTTAAAACCTTTTCATCTGGATGATTGATAAAAGGATTGTCTTTGGGGATGGAATACAATTTATCATTGGTATTCTTATCAACGTTGATACGAAGTAATTTGCCAGAGAATGAATGCAGGTTTTGGGCATTTCCTAAAGGGTCTTCTTGGGGGCCACCATCTCCCATACCAATATATAA
>CEUH01042239.1_pt1 | contig 11550 bp, 10 predicted proteins | sample 356461 | NCBI WGS metagenome assembly CEUH01 (sample SAMEA2623275, study PRJEB7988) | marine metagenome | isolation source: saline water (ENVO:00002010), including
TATGTACTTGGAAACAAGAAGTCCGCTGCACCACAGTTTGAAGAAGAAGATACTGATCGTGGAGAAGCAGAAGAGTTAGTAACTGCTGCTGTTTCAAAACCAACTCCTGCAGTCGCAGAAGAGGAGGACGATGCACTATCGTACTTTGCGAAACTCGCAGAAGAATAATTACACGGGGGTCAAACGACCCCCTTTTTTTATGGATTGACTACATCAGTATTTTCTGTTCCAATCAAACTATTTGTGATGTAATTTGAACTCTTATCGTATCTCACAATATCTCTAAAATCATTAATGAATAATTGTACAAAACTACGGTCTAAAACATCTATATCTCTCTTCTTTTCATTTTCCTCAATCTCAAAATCGTAGTTTGTAACAGGATATGCAATATTATCAGTTAATACTGTAAATTCATCTTTATCATCTAGTTGACGATTTCCTGTTAAGGATTTTAATGTGTATCTTATAGATGAGGGAAATTTGTTTGATGTACCATTTATTTTAAAGTGACTATCAACAATTAATTCTGGTGGTAATATTTGTCTATTTTGATCATCAGTAATTTCAAGCGTCTTATAATATTTTATTTCATTCATAGCAGTTTCACTTCCATATTTTTCAAGTGCATAATCATAAACTTTATAATCTTGAAGTGGCCACTCATGAGTTATATTTGTAATACCAGCGACTAATATTACAATATAATCTAAAGTTGGATCTCCGTATAAATCCTCTGCAACGATATCAGGTCGGTCTCCGTCACCAATCGTAAATTTATTTAATAGTGAAACATTATCCTTCAAATAATCAAATAATTTTGTTCTACGAAATATATTTTTAATGATTAAATAATCTCTTGAAGAATTTTTATGTGGAAGTGGTGACTGATATGCTAAATCAGGTAACTCTCTAAAATATCCCATTAGTATCCTACCCCCTTATTTTCACTCATGGTAAACTCATCATAATCTTCAGAGTAAATTGGATTAAGTTCTTTAAAAGTCATATTCATTCTTATACTAACTGGTGTACCATCAGCATAACTGGCATATGTTCCAGTATTAGTGTAATTAACATTCAATCCAGTCAAAGCACACATTTTAAAACTATTTAAGAATGGATGATCTTGACCATTATGCAAATAACGAAGTGAAAATACATCAGGTGACTTAAGAAAAACACCAGATGCTGAACCACCTGCCATTGTCCCTGCTTTGGCTGCCATAGACATTTTCAATTGACGTATAATTCTTTTTACCGCTATCATTTCATCATAATATCTTGGAGTAAATGTAACACTAAATGGAAAAGTTCTAAGATTTACACCTCCGAATAATAATTCTAAATTAGAGTTTAAAACTTGACCTGTTGACCTCGCAATCAATTGTGATACATTAACGTTAGCACCAAGTGCGTTAACTGCTTGACCACTTATTGCATTTCTTATGGCATTTTGGGTGTCCGTATTTACACCCTCTAATTCTATTCCTTGCTGTATAAAATCTAATCCTTGTTGAAATGTTCCTGCAGCATCTTTTTGAAGTTCACTTGCAGCTGCTACACCAGCGAGTTGGAATATATTCATTTCATTATCACCCCATGATACAACATTTGAATCATTTATTTCTTGAGGAATAGGTAGTTCAATCGCATAGAGAAGTTTTTGGTTACGACTCATTCTTGAATTTGCGTCTGTTACTTTTAAACCAAAGTTTTCGTATCCTGTTTGTACTTTATCCCCAAATTTTACTGTTTTACCTCTGTATATCCCACCATTTGGATCAGTTACTACACCATATTTTTTTGATGCAGTTAAAGTCATCCCTTGCCCACCTTTTGGTGGTAAATATTCTATGCATCTTATTAGAAAAGTATCACCAGTTTTTTCACCTGGTCCTCTGGCAAGAGGATAACCTAGTTTCTTATGAAGTTTATTTCTTCTGGGGGTTTTTCGACCTGATTTAGTGTTTGTACTACCAGATGAATTTTTATTATTTCCTACAAACTTATCTGGATTATTATTACTATTTAAATTAGTGCTTGTATCTTCAGAAAACGTTCCTACGCTGCTATTGTTAACATTTTTATTTTTGCTAATATTATTTCTTCCTCTATTTCTAACACCACTACCTGGTCTGTTTTTACTATATTTGTTTGGCATCGACCTTTTTTACTGTATCAACTATTTAGACGTATTCTTGCAAAAGGAATCGTTCTGAGTGATCTTAACTCTAATGCAGTAACTTTATATAATCCACCGACCACTTCTGGAAAGGTATAATTCCTAACTTCTCCCCAGTGATAATTCAATCCACGAAAACCCCAATCAAACACATCAAATACTGCGACTAAGGGATGAACATCATATGGTATGTTTGGAGTTTTAGGATTATATACAAATACATAATAATTTCCTGATTCTGGAACATTACTACCCTCTGTTAATACCTCTAATATTTCTTGTGCTAAATCATCTGGGTCTTCATTTCCAACTAACCCCTGTAGTACAGGAGAAATTCTATTTTGCTCTGCCAGTTTTCTTTTTTGACTCTGTAGGAATGTTTCTCTTGCCATTTTAAATATCTAACTCGGTTTCTGTGATAACTTTAAATTCCCATCTACGATCAGCACAATATTCTCTAGCTGCTCTCCACTTTGCTTGATTTCTTGCATATTCAAATGCTTCGCGAATGTAACCTTTTGTTTGTCTTTTTGGTTTTGCTGGAGGTTTTGTTTGTTTCTTAGGTTTTACTTCAATTAAATATCTTTTTATACGACCAGTATTTTCTTGAACTTTAATATAAAAATCAGGAAAATATCTATGTATTCTATTATCATGTGGGGAGATATATGGTAATGCGATCTCTTCACTACCCCACTCAAGAATTTTATTATTTTTATCACAGTATACCATAAACTTTCTTTCCCAAAGTGACCTGTAAATAATATTGGTAGGGTCTCCCTTATACTTTCGAGGATATGATGGATAGTATTTTCCTTTATAAGCCATCTAAATAGGTATGATATAGTAAGTATTTAGAGTGCCAGCACCAAGACCAAGAAGAATATCAGATATAATGCCAAAGTTACAGAATGTTTCTTTGACAACAAATTATTTTGTAAAATTTTCATTACCACCAACTGGTTTAAGATCTCATTTAAGGAGAAAAGGTATAAATGATAGATTTATATCTGACGATGTAGGATTACTATGTAGTGGTGCAGTATTACCAGGTAGTGCGTTAGCATCACAAAATATAACAGGTGATTACCAAGGTATGGTTGAAAGATTTGCCCATACTCGCAATTTTACTCAAGTACAATTTGAATTTTACGTTGATAATGAATATAAATCTTTAAAATTTATAGAGCACTGGATGGAATACGTAACGGGTGCTAATCAAGTTGATCCTGGTAATGATACATATTATTTCCAACTTAACTACCCAAGTGATTATAAATCAAATGATACAAGGATAGTGAAATTTGAAAGAGATCATTTTAGATTTTTAGAATATCGTTTTATTGGGTTATTCCCCCTATCACTTAATTCTACCAGAGTTCAATATGGAAATTCTCAAATTTTGAAAGCAACTGCTTCGTTTAGTTTTGATCGATATATATCTGGTGAATCATCATCCTTACTCAGAGATCTTAGAAGAGCATATAATGATTTAGGTTTTGGTCGTGGAAATGTAGTTAAGGATGGGTTATCATTAAAAGATGATGAATTGAATGAAATTGCAGAGCGTACAACATTAAGATATTTGAATAATGCTGATAATATAAGGAAGGGAAGTTATACTTCATTAAGTCAAAATGGGAGTTCTTCCTATCAATCAAACGTGACTTTACTAGGTACTTCATCACCAGGAATAAATCCGTAATCTAAGTTTAGAAAAACGCTATAAATAATCACACTGAAGTGCTTAGAATATTATGCCTTTACCACAAATTGCAACACCGACATATGAGTTGGTGTTACCTTCGTCAAATCGAAAAATAAAATTTAGACCCTTTTTAGTTAAAGAAGAAAAGATTCTCATCATAGCGATGGAGTCGCAGGATACAAAACAGATTGCTAATGCTGTCAAAAATGTTATCTCACACTGTATTTTAACAAAAGGAATAAAAGTTGAAAAACTCTCAACATTTGATATTGAATACTTATTTTTAAATATTCGTGGAAAATCAGTTGGAGAGGATATAGAAGTGATGGTCACTTGTCCAGATGACGGAAAAACACAAGTTCCAACTTTAATTAATATTGATTCGATTAAGATTCAAACAAGTGATGAGCATCAAAAGGACATCAAACTTGATGATACTTACACTTTAAGAATGAAATATCCATCTTTAAATGAGTTTATAAAAAATAACTTTGCAACCGCAGGTGAAATGAACGTTGATGATACATTTGATTTAATTGCATCATGTATAGATCAAGTTTTTTCCGACGAGGAAAATTGGTCAGGTGCTGATTGCACTAAAAAAGAATTAAAAGATTTCTTAGATCAATTAGAATCAAAACAATTTAAGATGATTGAGAAATTTTTTGAAACTATGCCAAAATTATCACACACAGTAAAAGTAACAAATCCAAATACAAAAAAAGAGTGTGAAATTGTAGTTGAGGGACTGCAAAGTTTTTTCGGTTAAGTATGGCACATGAGGATCTTGCGTCATACTATAAATTGAATTTTGCTTTGATTCAACATCATAAATATAGCTTGACAGAGTTAGAAAATATGATGCCTTGGGAAAGAGAAATTTATGTTTCACTTCTATCTCAATATGTTGAAGAAGAAAATTTAAAAGCACAACAGCAACAAAATAGTCTATAATGGATGAGGAACAAGGATTAGCATCGCCACTTGCAGGAGGCATAAGAGCCGTCAGAAGAACGGTATCTTCTAGTGTCTTTAGTGGTCGTCAAGAACCAGTGCAACCTCAAGCAGATCCAATAACAACGAATTTACTACAACAAAATACTTTATCACTTAATAATATTTCGGGACAGTTACAAAATATATCATCACAGGTAAGTGGATTAAATAGTTCTTTACTTGTTATTAAAGATAATCTTACCCTTAGTGATACTTTAGATAGACAAAGAGAGGCAGCAAAACAAAATCGTGAGGCGATATTAGCAGAGCAAGGTTTAAGAGAAGGAAAAGAAAGTCAAATTGAAAGTCGTATACAACAAGCACTAACGTTTCCCGTCCGTAGAATCGCAGAGAAAACACAATTCGGATTGTCAAGATTAACTAATTTCTTCTTAATATTGACAGGTGGATGGTTGACAAATACAGTTGTTAATATGATAAATGCAAATGCTGATGGTAACATTGATTTGTTGAATCAATTGAAAACAAGATTACAAAGACAATTACTCATAGTTGGTGGAACTATGATTGGATTGAGTTTGGGACTTAAGAGAGTATTGCAGGGAATAGGATTTATTGCATCATCAGCATTAAAACTTGCAAGAGGTGGATTAATAAGAAATCCTTTTCTTGCCCTTACAGCGGGTTTAGTAGCAGCAGCAGTAGCATTTCAAGGTAAACTTCCATCTACGGGAAACACAACACTTGATGTTGCTGGATATGCGACAGCGGGATTAACTTTGCTTGGATTATTTGATTTTTTAAAAAAATCTTTTGGATCACTAATAAAAAAAATACCAGGTGGAGAGGCAACTGCTAAAAAGGTATCAAACTTTTTTGGTAAAAAAGCAACACAAAAAGCTGCAGAGGAAACTGCCAAAGCTGTTGGAAAAAAAGGTTTTATGGGATTCTTAAAAGGTGGATTAAAAAGGCTTACAGGCAAACTTGGCGGTCCTTTTGTATCTTTTATTTTACAATTAATAAGTGGTGAAAAAATAGATAATGCAATTGCTGGTGCGATTGGATTTGCTGGAGGTGCTGCTATTGGTCAAGCTTTGATACCAATTCCTTTTGTGGGTGCATTACTTGGTGGTATTCTAGGAGAGGAGGGTATTAAATCAATATACAAAGGAATTAAATTCTTTCTTGGATTTAGAGAAAAAGAGATAGAAGACGTAGAAACCACAGACCCATTAGCAGAATTGAGTTTAAAAGATGGCATATCTGAGAATGTAAGTGATTTACAATCGTCTAATGTAGCGATGAATACTGGAAGTGAAGATCTCTTTAGTTTGTCTAATCAAATTGGAGATGTATCTGATAATATAGTTCCTGTAAAGAATGATAACGTTTCAATAGCTGATGCTATATCAAATGTAGAGGAGGGTACAGCTGAAATTGTAACACTTGCATTAAATAATAATCAACAAACAAAAGGAACCTCTGGTTTCACTGATTCAGGTGGAGAAACGAATCAACTACCTAATATTGGTTTCGATAGAAATAATATTCATACGTTATTTGCAACATCACAATATGGAGCTAACGCATGACGATTCAAAAAAGGCGAAATTCATTATTTAAATCATCGATTAGTATTAGATCGATATCTAAATCAGTTCAAAAATTTTCTGATGGATTATTATCATCGACTAAAAATGCAGATGAAATAATAAAAACAACAAGAGATAAAAATTTATTTAAAAGTAAACTTACAAGGAAGGATAGTGAATTCTTTAGAAAAAGACAGGAGAATATAAGACGAAAAGATAGAGAGGATGAATTAGAGGCATCTTCAGTACAAGGTGTGCCAAAAACTCAAGGCACGATTCTTGCAAGAAGCACAAGAGGATTCTTAGGGAGAATGTTAGATTTTCTTGGAGTGCTTTTAATTGGTTGGGCGATTGAAAATTTACCTAAAATTATTTCTGGTGTACAGGGTTTGATAAAAAGAATATCATCGGTAACTGGTATTTTGGGACTTTTTATAGAGGGTGTACAAAATATACTTATGGGTATTGGTCCTCTTATACAAAATACATTATCAGGATTATTGAGATTTGATTTTAATAAAGATAAAAATGACATCGACAAGGGACTAGAAGAAGTAGAGCAAGGATTATTAGTAACTAGAAATGAACTTGTGCAATCTGCTAATGAGTTTTCAAAACCAATAAATGAAGAAGTTGGTCTTGAATCACCACCATTTGATAAAAAAGAGGAATCTGGAACTTCTGATGGTCAATTGGAAATGGATAAAGCGAATGCCAAAATTTCACCAGAAATTGAAGCGAGAAAGAAAGAGATAGAGGAAATATTAAATATTGGTGGTGGAGAGGAAGAACAGGAAGAAGTTGTTGAAGGTGATGTAGATAACATAGAGGGTGTGCCAACTAATGAATTAGAAGAGGTTGGAGAAGAAGGTGGGGAGACTGATTCTCAGAGTGGTGGTGGAATCACTAGTGGATCTGTTGATGGTGTTAAAGATCCAACGAGTGACATAAAGAAAACATTAGAAACATCAGGAAAAAATAATACTGAGGTCAACAAAAAAAAGAGTGGGATGTTCTCATTTTTAGGTTTTGGAAAGAAAAAAGAAGATGATAATGTAATTTCTTCAACAAAAGATGAAATTAATTTAGAACCACAGGAGGGATATGCTAATATAGAAGGTATGTTTAGTGGATTTGGTGTAGATGATGCACAGGACTTATCAATTTTACCTGTTAAAAAGGACGTAAATTTAAAGACACGTAAAAAATCAAAGAATAAAATAATAATAGTTGAAAAAGCAGTTAGAGATGCATCAAGTGTTGGTTTATCTATGCCATCTAAAGGATCTTCAGTTACTATTGTTCAATCATTAGATGAACAAAAAATTCTTATGAATATGCAAAGCACTTCTACATTAAAGTACACGTAATGGCAGCAATAGATAAATCACTTTACGAAAAATTTGAAATAGAAAACGTTGATAGGTCTCGAACTGTCGATATAAAAGGTGGTGTTGTTAGTTTTAATTATTATGAGGATGTATTTTCACCCATGAAAACAGCAAGAATTGTTGTAGCGAATACAGGTAATGTTATTGAGGGGGATGATGGTAAATTACAATCAATATATAATGGTTTACCGTTAAGGGGTGGAGAGAGAATCATCATAAAAATCGCAGGAAATTCATTAGAAAATGAGGGGTTAGAAATAGAAGATTTTTATGTTGGATCAATAACAGACGTAATGATAGACGAACAGAGAGAGTCTTTTGTATTGAATTTAATATCACGGGAAGCGATTACTAATGAAACAGTACGGGTAGGTAAGAGATTTCCTGCATCGCAAAAAATATCTGACAGTGTTAAAGATATTTGTAAGAATTATTTAAGTTCCGATAAATTAAAAGATGTTGATGAAACTCAAAATCCCTATGGTTTCATCGCGAATATGAGAAAACCCTTTACCATCTTGACTATGTTAGCATCAAAATCAGTGCCTGGTAATATTTCTGGAAAGAACGCAACTGCAGGATATTTTTTCTTTGAAACACAAAATGGTTTTAATTTTAAATCAATTGATAAATTAATAAGTACAAAACCATTCCCTGAAAAATATGTTTACACACCAAGCATTATAGATTCAAATGATCCAAAAAAAGATTTTAAAATATTAGAATTTAAAACTTCTAAAAATCAAAATTTATTAGAAAACCTTGAAAGAGGATCCTATTGTAGTTCTCGTACTTTTTTAAATCCATTAACATTTCAATATACACCATCAACACAAGCGATATTTAAATTGCAAGATTACTCTGGAAAAATAGAAAATCTTGGAGATGATATAAATGTGGTGCTACCAGCATTAAGTGATACAGATAATCGTACACTGGCATCTGTACCAAGTCGTTATATAACTGGTGTGTTGGATATAGGCACTATTGATAAAGATGTATCAGAGGTTTTAAACGCAGATCCTGCCTTAATACATTCACAGTCCATGATGAGATATAATACACTTTTCACTCAAATATTAACTATGGTTATCCCACTTAATACAAATTTAACAGCAGGTAACATAGTTAATTGTGAATTTCCAAGAATTGATGTTGAAAAAAGAAAAGAACCTGACCAAGAACAAAGTGGATTATATATGATAAAAAAGTTAACTCATTTTTTTGATTCAACTGGTTCATATACAAAATTGCAACTTGTTAGAGATACAACTGGGAGGAAACCAAAATGATTGAAAATACATTAATACAAAGTAATTTTCTTGGAAGAGACGGATTTAAATGGTGGGTTGGTCAAGTTGCACCAGAGGATGCACAGGGTGGTCAAATAAATGGAGCAGGTTGGGGTAATCGTGTCAAAGTCAGAATATTAGGATATCATCCAGATAATGATATAGAATTAAAAAACGAGGAATTACCATACGCACATGTATTAATATCACCAGAATCTGGCACAGGTAGGGCAGGTCGAAGTAAACCCATTAAAATATCACCAGGTGATACAGTTTTAGGTTTCTTTTTAGATGGTGATACAGCACAACAACCTGTTATTTTAGGACTTTTTTCAAGTACGATAGCTGCAAGTGCTATTTCAAAGGATAAGCAATATACAAAACCTTTTGTTCCGTTTACAGGATACACCAGCAAGGTTAAACCAAATGATAATATTGCACAAAATGAATCGGGAGATCAAAATAGTTCTTCAAGTCCTACTAATCGACAAGTAGATACAGATACCGCTAAAAAAATTGAAGAGAGAACAGGCACAACAACTAGAGTAGCAAGTTCGGTTATAGGAACCACTGTCACAGCAGGTGATACTGGTGGTGCTAGGTCTGCTGTGAATAAGATAAGTTCTACGTTAGAAAATTCACTTAAAAGTTTTCAGGGTGCAACTGCTCAACAACAATTTCAAATATTATCGGAATCAGCGAGAGACATAGCTTCAGCAGCAACAGGTATGTCAGCGAGTATGATTACATCAACTTTTGATGACATGGCACCAAAACTTAATGATGGATTGAATAATCTCTACAAATCAGAATATGGAAAGGTGTTTGCACAAACACTGGATATATCAAAGGCAAAAAAAGCAGCACAAGCAGCTCAAATAGCAAAAGTACCTGCTATAAAAGGATTAGAAAATTTTATTCCATGTGCGATGAAAAATGTGACAGATAAACTACAAGGTAATATCGCAAGTTTACTTGCTCCATTTCTTCAAAATGTTTCTAATATTACCCCTTGTATTGTGGATCAATTTACAGCTGGAATATTAAACAGTATTATAGGTAGTATTGATGAAGCGTTACAACCACTCATGGGTGATATTTCTGATATATTTCCTGGTAATATATCCGATATGTTAAGATCAAAAGCAGAGGGTTTACTTGGATTATCATCTATATTAGAATGTGATTTGCCAACTGCTTCTGATAATTTAGGATCAAAAACTAATCAGTGGGTTATTGGAAAAGGACCAAAAAATATTCCGATGCCACCAATTGAAAATCTTGCTAATAAATTACTTGGGGTTGCTAATGCTGCACAATCTATACAAGAGGCAGCAGGTGCACCAGGAGGAGTAGTTGGTAACTTATTAAGTGGAGTTAATTTACCAGGTTTAGGTGCATTTGATTTCATGAGTGCAGCAAGTAATGAACCAGGATTTAAAAGTGCATTAGGTGATTGTTATACTGGACCTCCATTAAACTGCTCTGGAATTGATATTAAGATTTTCGGAGGTGGAGGAGAAGGAGCTACCGCACAAGCAATAATTGGAGCACTAGTTGGTGATGCTTTTGCAGAGCAAACAGGAAGTTTAATAGGGGTAAAATTGACGAATGGTGGAAGTAATTATACTTCTGCCCCCTTTATAGAGATTGTTGATACTTGTAATCAAGGATATGGTGCTGTTGCTAGATCTGTTATTGATTATGATCCATCCTCACCAACTTACCAACAGGTCACTGATATTATAATAGTCAGTGGTGGAGAAAATTACCCTGTGATCGAGACAAATGATGATACTTATACTGTGGATCATGTGGTTGTTGTTAACTCAGGTGAGGGTTATAAAGATACTGACACAGTGACTGATAATGCAGGAAATGAATATCAGATGATTTTAGATGAGAATGGAAAAATTTTGAATGTTATACCACCCAACCCTGCTTTAAATAATTTGGAGGAAATCAAAGATTTACCTGTATTATCCATCACCACAGATACTGGATTTGGTGCAATTTTAAGTCCTCAATTAGCACCTAGACCTAATTATCAAGGAGAAATCAAACAAGTTATTGACTGTATCACACCTCGTGATGGAATTGTTGGTTTTATAAATGGTGATCCTTATTATGGACCATTTCATATCCATCCAAACAGAGGGGTTAAGATGGTTGGTGTGGCTCATACAACAACTCCTCATGCTATAATATATGATACTCCTCAAGAAAGTAGATCAGTAAGAGCTGTTATAGGAACCAGTTCTGGTATGGTTACAGTATCATCTGATAGAGTTGAGTACACCCCACCTGAATCAACCAGTTCATCAAGCACCACACAGATGACACCTGATTTTGGAAGTGGAACTATTACTTATACTTCTCCATCACCAAGTCCATCACCAAGTCCATCACCATCACCAAGTCCATC
>CEUH01054046.1_pt1 | contig 11509 bp, 13 predicted proteins | sample 356461 | NCBI WGS metagenome assembly CEUH01 (sample SAMEA2623275, study PRJEB7988) | marine metagenome | isolation source: saline water (ENVO:00002010), including
GTTTTTTTCTTTGATGCTTCTTTACGTGTTTTAATATACTCAAACGCTGATCTCAATTTAGATTTCTTTTGTGGATCCTTAGTTCTACTTAAAGCCGCTCTTACTCGTTGATGTATTAAATTAATTATTTGTGATTGGCGGGCATGAGATTTAGATTTAAATGAAGACTTATTTAAAGTATCTACTACATCTTGTCTAGTACTAAATTTTACTTTTACTGTATCACTAGGATCTTCATCAGTATACAATCTACGACCTGATCCTTTAGGTTTTTTACCAGTACCTTTTTTAGGATCTCCTTCACTTATTTGAGTACTTAATATAACAAATATATTGTTTTTTTCTTCTGCCGATAAAAAGTCAGGTAAATATTTATTTAATTTTTCAGGGGAAACTTTAGAAGCATTACGAGCCGCTGTACCCGAAACTCCACCTGTGGTGACAATGGTACGTAATTCTAAATTAGGATATTTAGTAATTGATTTAGTGCGTGTAGCAATATCAGCAAAATCATCTTCATTTTCTTCTCTAGCACCTATAATCCATAATATTTCATCCTCGGGATTATCTTTAGCTATATTATAAACTTCCTGGATTGGTGGTTTTGAAGCTTCTCTAATTCTAACTTTATTAGGTAAATAATTTCTATAAATACCCCATATTTTTACAGCATCTTCTTGTGTAATATTATCTCTATCTTTTTTGCCTACATAAATTAAAAACTCATCTATTTCGGGGTTTTCATCTAAAGCTCTTTTTACAACTTCAAAATGCCCCTTAGTTGGTGGTTTAAAACCACCTCCATATACAGCTATTGTCCTTTTTTCTTGTTCTAAAAGACCTTTTGTTATTTCTTTAACTAGTTTAATCATTTATGAACGTAAAAAGTTAGCAATTTTAGATTGTGCTTCTTCTTTGGATAAACTATCTTTTGAAAAATCACTTTTTAGTAGTTGGCTTATATCTGCTTTCATTTCAGCATATTGCTTTTTGCTTCTTTCTTTTTGAGCAGGGGTTTTTTCTTTAGTACCCGTAGGTTTAAATGGATCAAGATATTTTTTAATAATATCATCTATATTATCCATTTTATCTTCTAATGTATTAGCTACTAATGCAAAATTATTACCAAACATATCTTTATATGGTTCATAATTTTTAGTAACATTCATCCAAGTACGCATTACAATAGAGGGTGCTAAACTTCTATCTTCACCACCTGATTTATCAAATCTGTCTTGGTTTTGGGATAATGAACGTTCTAAATCAGTATAAACATAAAGCATAAATACATTATATCCTGCTTCTTTTAATTGGTTATTTAATTCTGTAGTTTGTTTTACAGATGCCGCTGTGCCATCTAATACAAATGATTCTCTGCCCTCTATTACATTTTGTAATTCACCTTTAAATTCTTTATTTGCAGCCGCCATTGCTTTAGCTTGCTCACTTCTTTCTTCAGGTGTAGCATTTTTTAAATCTAGCGTTATATTTGCCTGTTTTAGTTTATCAATGAAGATATTATCAATATTCATTGTTTTTAAACCACCTAGGTCTAATCCTTTTAAAACATACCCTTTTCCCGCCCCTGGAGCACCCGCTAAAATGATAGCTTTTGGGCTTTCCGTTTGTTCAGCAAGTAAATCATATAATTTTATCATAATGGGTAGTTTATCATAAATATTAATAAATTATATATCTTTAAATTCAACTTTTTGATGTGTTTTAACACATGTAATTAAATCATCAACAACACAAGGATCAACAATAGCGCCTTTTGATTGTAGTTGATAAATAACATCTTCTAATACTTTGTGTGAATGCATAGTTGCTTGAATCATAACCTTTATTTTTTAATTTAACGGGATAAATATACGAAGGGGCTTTCGCCCCTCCAAATAACTAGCACGGAATTTTTAACTTTTTGAGCCCCAACTATACACCTACTCTCAAAAAGGGTAACTCCGTGCTTTACACCTTACGCTGAACTACTGTTTCAAATGTTTCAGTAGCTGGTTTATGCTTAGGATTTTCTAAGTCAAATATCTTTTTTACGGCCATAAATATATCCAGATTCTCTTCTTGTGAACGGGGAGATTCATGAATTTCCCATCCTTTACCTTTTAATTTATCACCTTTTTTATCTTCACCCCTAGATCTTGATTTTAACCATAACATTCCTACTCTATCTATTTTTTTCCCATAGCATTCTTCATAACATTGAGCATAAACTGCACATTGTAATTCATATGTGGTTTGCATATGATTAGATGTTTTAAAATCTATAATCCATCTTTCATCTCCAATTTCGCATACTAAATCAACAGTACCTGCTATTTTTAAATCATCGGAAAATAAATGAGTTTCAGTTTCAATAAGAGTTGGTTTATGAGTTTCCCAAAAATCAACAAACTTTAAAAACATTCTCCAAACATCAGGTTTAAATTTAGGATTACCCTTATCATTTAGGTATTTCATTTCGTTACCCTCAAAATATTCTTCAATTAACTCATGTACTGCTGTTCCTTCTTCAGCAGCTTTTTTTACTACATAATCCGCAGTATAACCATGTCTTTTAAGCCAATCTTCAAAATGTTTACCCTTAGGATAACAATTTAAAACATAGGTAACAGATGGATAAAATTCTCCATTACGTCTATAATAGCGTGAATCTGGTAAAGTAATTTGTTTGTGATCATCCGATATCTCTAGGATACGATCATATGATTTTTTGATCATAATGATAATTTTTTTTCCATTAAACCTGAATAGGTAAGTGGGAAAGTATTTTGGATTAATTTAGTGAAATTAACAAAGCCCATTTCACTTGGGTCTTTATCCTGCATGTCTACAAGATAGACTTCTTTACCTTCTGCCATTAAATTTTCACAAAAACGTAAAGCTTGTTTAATTGCATCTTTATCTAATGCAATATAAATTTTATCTACTATTGAAGTAACTATTTTTTTCATTAAATTACTTTGAATATTTTTTCCTAATAAAGGAATAGCATTTCGTTTAATAGTTATAGCATCAAACATCCCTTCACATAAAACAATTGGAATTTCCCAATTGATTAAATGTTCATTTGGGATAATATTACGTGATGCTTCTGGGTTACGATATTTAACATAAGGTTCTTGTTCAAATGAACGAGCAGTAAAATAATTTAAACTACCATCTTTATCATAAGTTGGAAGGATAATCATATTTGCATATCTACCCTCTTTGCAGTAACCTATATTATATTTTAAAATATCGTATTTACTAATATTTCTTTTCTTTAAATAAGCTATGGCATGGCGAGCAGATATATCACTTAAATCACCAGTAGATAGAGATATATATTCATTAGGTAATGCTATACTATATTGAATTTTAGTATCTTTAATAGAACGGGAAGAAGATATTAATGATTTTGCCTCTGAAATTTTTTCTATAGGGGCTTTTATTAATCTAAATAATTGATATAATGTATTACCTTTTTTATCACAAACCCAACAGTGCCAAGGATTTTTACCTTCTCTATTTTCCGTTAAATTAACTTCCATTTTAGGTTTATGATGGTGACAAAAAGGACAGTGGTAAGCATAATTGTTACGTGCTGTTTGTTTGCCCGATCCTAATACAGAATTAACTAAGTTAACTAATAACTGGTTTACCATAAACGGTAATATATAACATTTAATTTAATCTTCAAAAATATCCTCAAATTCAGCATCAGCAAAATCTCTAGTATAAAATTTTCCTAACACATTATCATTAAAATATTCTTCAGGTTTTTCTAATACCTGATATATCATTTGATATTTTACCTCATAATAAGTAAGTAATTTTTTGCTATTAGCTACTTTAAGTATTTCTCTATCAAATGCTTCTGGTCCTTCTTCTAATAATATTTTTTTAATTTCTGCATGAGAACCATAATATGTAATCCAATCTGATTCTTTAACTGCAAGTTTAAAAGCAGGTTTTCTACCTACTACATGTTCCATTTTAGCTAACTCACGTTTTCCTATTTTCATTTTTTTAGTATGATATAGGACTTTTTTTCCAATATAAGATTTACCTGTGGGTTTATGTGTAACCATATAGATAAATCCTAAAGTATTTTCTGGAAATTGTGAGATATCGCCTATTTTGTTTTGTTTATAGGTCCAACTCATAAAAGGGGTTTAGTGATAAATATTATTATTTTTTTAAAGAAAAATTAGACCAAAATCTTTCAAAACTAAAATATCCAACAGTTTTAAGAATAGTATCTAATCCCCCAACTGCTAGTCCAAACTTCCAATCACCACTTACTAACCATCCAGAAAGAATAGTAATAGAAGTTGCTATTACTCTCCATATAAGAGTTTTAATAACTGTACTTTTATAACTTTCCATCTTTTCTCATTTGTTCTCGAATTTTAGTAGCTGATATTTCTTTTACTTGTTGAGGAGGAACATGTTCTATAATTTTATAACCAACTCCTCTACCATAATTTACTGATTCAATATCAGGTATAATAATTACTTTAATTCTTTTAGTTTGGATTTCATGGGCAAAACGATCTATTAATAAGCCTTTTATATATTCAGCCTGCCAAGGTTGATTCTCATCAGTTTCAACATCTCGTATAGCTATACAAACATTTTTGCCCTCTTTTAATCTTTGATCAATTAACCATTGATGGCCTTCATGCCAAGGTTGCCATCTACCTATGAATAGAGAGTATTTCATCTATAGTATCTTTAATATATTTGTTAGTAGTATCTATATGTTTATCTTTTTTACCTACCTCAAAATTATCAGCAAAATATTTTTCTCTACCTCTAATTTCAGATGTATGTAAATATATCATAATGGGATCTAAATCTTTTATTTCATCCCTTACATCCATAAAAGGAGCTACTACAGAAACTATAACCGTAAAATTCTTATGATATAGAAAACGAATTAAATCATTAACTTTTCTAAGATTTTTTTTTCTTCCTTCTTCTGAGTAGTCGGTATTTTTAAAAATGCTTCGCATTTCATCTCCGTCTATTCTAATAACTTTATTTATTCCATTATCTAGTACTTTACCTAAAGCATCTCCTAATGTTGTCTTACCTGATCCAGGTTGTCCATAAAACCAATATATCATAATTTGTATTCAAAGGTATCAAAATACCACTTAAAATTATTATAAATCCATTTATAGGTGTGATTACCTAATATTTCTTTTGTGTCATCTGGTAATGCTCCTAAAGTATTTCTAATAGTATGATCACCATATATTCCATGTACATCATCATCTTCAACTGTAATTTGAGGTATATGTTGAAAATTATGTTGAAAATATTCTAACTCTAAAAACTTATATATACCCTTAAAAGTATCTTCAGGAAAACTACATAAATCTTCATATCTAACAAAATAAAAATGTTGTGCGGTTTTATCTAATAATGTTTGATTTAGTTTATGTAAAGCATATCCTACAGGATGACCTAATGACCATTTTTCTACTCTTAATTGTGTTGTAATACCTTCTAAAGTAGCATTATTTATTTCACCATAATCTGTGTCGGGTCTTGACCTAAATTTTTTTTCCATAGAAGCAAATATAGCTCGTAAATCACGAACCATAAAAATAATTTTAGGTGGTTCTTCTAATATCTCGTTCATTATAGAGTAGTAGGCACCCCATGCTCTATTTTTATCTAAAATATAAGGTTTATCTGTTAAAGCAGCAACATATCCTTTAAAACCTTCTCTACAATAAGCATAAAATCCTTCTTTCCATTGTTTAACATCACCTGCTTTAGATTCATGGTTGCCATTATACCCAATACGAGTACCAAGCATCATATCAATCATACCAGAAGTTGGTGTAACATGAAATTGTGGATTTTGTCCTACAATATTTTGTAGTAAAGTACTTCCTGCCCTAGGCATGGAAGATTGGTAAAATATGGTTTGTTTCATAACCTATAATATAATAAAACTATTTTAAAAAAACAAATTAAGCTCCAGATCCTGAAATATATGCTAATTTAATATGATTTACAGTAGTTGGAATATAAGATTCAGAACAAGCAACACAACCTACTGGAGTAGCTGCTGGGCTTCTCCATCCACCACCAATAGTAGCTGATGATCCATTTCCTCCTGCACCTGCAAATGTCATTCCTGTAATCATATTATCTATAGCTGACCATGAAGATCCATTCCAGCAAAATTGAGTTTGACCAGAAACTCCTGAAGGAGTACATTGTCCTCCTACATATAAAAATCCATCTGTAGTTCCTAATCCTACTCCATAACCGGTTCCAGATGGTAAAGAAGTTGCTGAAGACCAAGAAGAGCCATCATATGTACAAGAAGTAGTAGAATATCCATCTCCTCCTATAGATTGAGCAGAGTTTTGAGTTCCAGCTATCCCTACTGAATTTATACTAGTTCCATAGTTACCTCCAGATGCCCAAGAAGTACCATTATATTCTTCAGTATTGTTAATATTAGAAGATGCTGGCCAACCAGCAACTGTAATAGCTGCATTTTGGCTTCCTGCTGCATCTATTCTATATCTACCTGTTATACCACTTCCTCCTGCAGACCAAGTAGTTCCATTCCACTCATTTGTTTCAGCTACTGTGGATCCATCCCAACCAAAAACTGATAAAGCAGCATTTTGAGTTCCTGTTCCTCCCTGTCTATATTGGGCTGTAGATAAAGCACCAGCTGTAGACCAAGCAACTCCAGAAAAAGTTTCAGTACAAGTTAATGCAGGATAGCAACCACCAAATATTAAAGATGTATCCCAAGTACTACCTGCTCCAGCATGATATGCTCTTGCATTATTTATAGCACTATTTGTAGACCATGATGCAATACTACTTGTAAATTGTGAATTCATCCATTCACAATTATATACAGGGGGATCATAAACTTGTGTAAAAGTTTGAGCTAGAGTAGTAGTAGGATAACTACCGGGATAACCACCCGCTCCTACAACACCAGTACCACTTTGTGAACTACCTTGTGCCCCATATTTATTACAACTATAAGTAGGCCCAACAGACCAAGTACTTCCATCATATAATTCAGTACAACGTGTAAATGAAGGCCATGCACCTGATAAATTTGAAAATCCAGTCATTGCAGCATTTACTGTACCACCTGTTACTCCATAACCAACCCCAGTAGCCATATTGGGCCCCGCAGACCAAGAAGTACCATTATAATCTGCATGAGCACAGTTTCCATAAGCATTTACATTACCACCAGCCATAAGAGCTGAATTACTAGATTCTCCTGCTTCATTAAATACATGATTATACATAGGAGCAGCGGTTTCTGCTGACCATGAAGTACCATTATAACTTTCAACAGTATTTAACCTACCAGATGGAGAATAATAACCCGCTATTTGCAATGTATCATTTGTAGTTCCTACCATTCCTTGATATCCCTTAGCAGAAGGGATTGCAGTTTCAGATGCCCAACTAGTACCATTATATTGTTCATGACATGTTCTATATGTAGGAGTAGTGTACCCACCAGTTCTAACAGCTGCATTTTGTGTTCCTGTTCCTCTAGTAGCATAAAGAGCATAAATATTATTACCACCAGTACTCCAAGAAGATCCATCCCATTCTTCAGTAGCACTTGTATATGATGGATTATTATAACCACTAAATATTACCGCCGAATTTTCTGATTCTCCAGCCCCTCCTCCTCCTTGTCTAGAAGTAGATATTGAAGATATAGTATTATAAGTACAAATTGTTAACCCACTTCCTCCTTGTTGAGGGATTACTGGTGTTTCACACCATACATAAGTTCCAGTAGTGGAAGGATAACTACCAGGATATCCTCCTGCTCCAACAACAGAAGTGCTAGTTTGACTTGTTCCCTGGGATCCATATCTATTTGTTGGTCCATTAGGTCCTGTTGACCATGAGGTACCATTATATGTTTCAGTCCAAATATAATTAAAACTAGGCCAAGAAGCAGGCACTGCGGCATGTCCTAAAAAGGAAGCATTTACAGTTCCGGCACCTTGAGCATATCCTCTACCATTATTTAAACAAGCACCAGCTGACCATGAACTTCCATCCCATATATAGTGATCACATCTACCTGGGGACCATGAAGGTGCTTTATATCCTCCAAAAGTAGAAGCACTATCTGAACTTTCTCCTGCTCCTCCTGGTTGATGTGAACCTCCTCCGGGTACAGAAGTATTTGATGACCAAGATGAACCATTATATATTTGGGAAGTGGATAAATAAGAGGGTGCTACATATCCTCTTGCTGTTATAAAAGAATTTGTTGTTCCTGCTCCTGATCCTCTAGTTTGGTTAGAAGGAGAATTAGGACCAGTTGCCCATGAAGAACCATTATAAGTTTCCATCCAACATCTATAAGCAGGAGCACAATAACCCCCTAAATATATGGCCGCATCAGCAGTTCCCGCTGATATTTCTTGATGGTACATTCTTCTAATTAAAGCACCACCAGCAGACCAAGATGAGCCATTATATTCTTCAGTACATTGAACACATTGACTTGAAGGATTTATATAACCACCCCATATTACTGTAGCATCACCAGTAGCTCCTGCTCCACCACCCCAAGCTCTACCTGTTGATATATTTGTGATTGACGAATAAGCGCATGTCCCGGGTTGAGCTGCTACATAAGGAACTAATTGACATGTAAAAGCACAAGTACCACCATATAAATTTTCCTCTAAAAAAGTACTTCCAGAAAAGAAAGAGCTAGGCCAACTACCAGAATAGTAGCTATAGTACATTTTATTTTCATTATCACACCAGAATAAAGTTCCAGGATCTGTTGTTTTATATTCGGCAGAAGATGTACCTACAAAAAATGAACCGCTAATTGATAAGTCTTGTAAAAATGCCATAATTAAGATGATAATAAAGTATTTGATCCTGAAGCATATGCCCCTAATATAGTAGTACCAATTCCTCCTGGTGTATTTTCGAGTACATAAGATACTGCTAATGAATTACAATTATCCCAACCACTAAATGCTATGGCATTACCTGATCCATTGGCATTATCCCCACCTCCTGTATACCAAACTGAGGGTAAATTAAGTGGAGAAGTTGACCAAGAGGTACCATCAAATGTTTCTACAACACAAGTTACCCCTGAGGGAGTGCTTCCTCCTATTATATAAGTATCATTAGTTGTACCCGCAGAACCATGAGATGTTTTAGCTGTAATTCCATTGGGTCCTGAAGACCATGCCGTACCATTATATGTAGATGATTCTACTCTAGCACAATATGGTGATACAAATTGTCTTCCACCTTGGTATATAGCTGCATTTTGTGTTCCTGTCGAAGTAAAATATTGTCTTTTATTAATATTATTTCCTCCATTTGACCAACTACTTCCATCATATTCTTGGGTTGCAGATTGAACGGAATATGATGGTCCTACACCCCCAAATGCTAAAGCAGCATTTTCAACACCATTACCTGCTAAACCATATCTATTATAAGACATACTTCCACCTATTGTCCAAGAAGTACCATCATAATGTTGGGTTTTACCAGAACAAACAAATTTACCAGGAGCACCAGAGCATCTATCTCCAATTTCTAAGCCTGAAGATGTTCCAGTTCCTGCCCTTCCTCCTTTTACTTTTCCAAATAGTAAATTTCCCCCTGATGACCAAGAAATACCATTATATTCTTGTGTATCATTTGTATATATAGTACCAGGAGCACCCCCAGCTGCTGAAAAAGCATCATTAGCTGTTCCTACTGCGTTTCCATAAAGTTTTTGAGTAATTTGTGCTGCAGCAGAAGTCCAGGCATTACTTCCTGCTTGACAGCAAGTATAATATACTCTATTTTCTTCTAAATTATAAAATAAACTACCAACTGAACTTGTATTAGCTGAAGATGTTGATACAAATAAAGGTAAAGTAAATGACCCAGTTACTGCGGTATTTAAATATTCTGCCATTTATAATATATTTGATGAGCTAATATGTAGCCATTCTTGATTAATTTCATTCCAATAATATAATCCTCCAAATGATCCTGTAGGTTTAGGTACAGGTGGTTCCCATTTAAATGAACTAGTATTTAAAGTCCAAGATGTATGGGGTTGAGGTTTGTAAAATACATCTAATTCACTATCATATTTCCACCCTACCCCAGCAAAATTTCCTCTTAATGCTTTAGATTGGTCTTCAGAAGGATTATCTGAATTTGCCTGGTAGTGTATTCCTTCTCTTGTGTTATAAGAAGTTTGTATCCATTGTCCTTCTTCTTCACTTTTATAAGTATCAAAAAATTCTTGACTACCTTTTAATACTTCTGTTACTGTACCATTAACTACTCTTGCAAAATATGCCATAATATTATAATGTTGGGGTAAAATAACCTGATTCAGTAAATGTATGAACTATATGAGGGCCGCTAGTTGATATCGTCCCTCCTGTAGCACAAGCTGAAGAGCCACAATATCTAACTATTACTATCCCAGATCCACCAGTACAACCAGCTCCTCCACCTCCACCAGTGTTAACTCCTCCTGAAGATTGGATACCACTTTGTCCCGAAGACATCCCAGCACCACCACCTGCTCCTGTGCCTCCTCCTCCTTGACCACCAACTCCTACTGAACCAGGTGATCCTTCAGCATATATTCCACCTCCTCCACCTCCTGCATAATAAGTAGGAGTTCCTGTGATTGAAGATTGTAATCCATCTCCCCCATTTCCCGATTTATGTGGTGTTGCACTACATCCTGTATTACCAGCTGCACCCCCACCACCAGAATTATAGTCACGATCACTAAAAGAAGACCAAGTACTACCAGGTGCACCAGGGCATCCTTGATCCGCAGTATGGGCACCACCTCCAGGACTAGAAGACCAACCTGAAGATCCTCCTCCACCTGATCCCCCAGAGCAACCTGCTCTACCAACATTCCAAGGACCCCAATCTCCTCCTGCTCCTCCTCCATCAGAGGTTATAGTACAGGTACCATTAGTAAGGGTACTATCATCCCCATTAGTGAAAACACTTCCTCCTGATCCTACAGTTACTGTCCAAGCAGTATTATCTTGAATGCATATAGTACTTTCAGCTGTGGATCCACCTCCACTAGATTCTCCTATTACAGATGAACGATATCCACCAGCTCCACCTCCACCATCACCACTACCAGGGCCACCTCCACCGCCACCGGCAACAACAAGATATTCTAAATCATATGATGGTGGTGTAGGAAGATAACTACTAAAGTCACTACTACCACAAAATACAAATTTACTATTTGAATTATTCCACCATAAGTATCCTCCACTAGAAGTATTAAATGCAGATTCACTTAAATTAAAATTTGGAGAAGAACTTCCTGAAAAAGATGTATTTAGTAAAAAAGCCATATCATATTATATATAATAAATATGGTTTACTAAATAGAACTTAATACTGTATTTATGTCAAATATCTGTTTTACATCCATATAAGGGCATTCATGAATATTATT
>CEUH01028434.1_pt1 | contig 11476 bp, 7 predicted proteins | sample 356461 | NCBI WGS metagenome assembly CEUH01 (sample SAMEA2623275, study PRJEB7988) | marine metagenome | isolation source: saline water (ENVO:00002010), including
GATTATCCTATCAGATTAAGAGCCGTAGATAAAAATGGGTCTATATCAGAATGGGTAACAATTCAGTCCGTTAAGGTCACTGGTGAACCAATAATAAAGATTGTCACACCACCCTACCTGCAGAATGCAGGTACTGACCGCATTGTGATCATGACCGAGAGTTCAGATCTTGCAGATCTAATGGTTGCATACAGCAAGGGTGACAGTTTAGACAAAACAATGCCAATGGTTAGCGTGCACAGCGGCGGCGGCACCTATTTCCATCGCGCTTTGATTAGTGGGCTGGAGCCGGGAACGCACTACCATTATCAGATCCGATCAATCAAAGGAACTCCTTATAGTAAAGTATCACATTTTGATACAGCTCCAGACTCAGAGGTAGATTTCAAGTTTTCTGTATGGTCAGATAGCCAAGGTCATAACCGAGGAGCATGGTCTGCTAATCCTCTCGAACCCACGATCAGCATGATGAAACACATGGTTAATTCTGGGGTCGCTTTTGGACTTACCTCTGGAGACTTAGCAGAAGATGGTGCGAGTTATGATGATACCCGAAGATTTTATTTGGATAGAGTTGCCTATTACCTGGGCACTTCGGTGCCATGGTACGCGGCTTGGGGTAACCACGATGCCAGCGACCCAAAGGCTTCTTTGAGGCTTGCATCTGATATGCCTTCTCGCTTTCGTGCTGGTTATTCACCCGGTCATGGATCATTTACATTCACATATTCCAACTGTTTTTACGTTTGTATCGATCATATTAGTCAGAATGTGGATATATCCAGTGGGTGGTTAGAAAAACAACTCTCTTCTCCGAAAGCTGTCAAAGCTCGTTTTCGATTTGTGGCTATTCATGTTCCACCATTTTGTGAACGCTGGATTGATGGCAGTGCCTTTCTTCGTAACGAGCTCGTTCCTCTGTTGGAAAAATATAATGTGAATTTTTGTTTTAGTGGCCACACACATGAATACGAACGAGGTGAATTAAATCATGTTCACTATGTGCTCTCTGGTGGTGGTGCGTGGCTTGATCATGGTGAACCAATAATTCGTGATTGGGAACATATGATTGTTGGAGGGGCACATGATGTGAAAGGCGGTTGGGCCAAAGAAAGCGCTCCAGGTGTATTGGGTAAGCCTAAGCCAATTATCGGAGGACTCTTTAATCAATACTCGCTTGTAACTATTCGAGATAAACATTTGTTATTGGAATCCATTGGCTTCAACGCGGACGGCTCTGAAATTGGAGTTCTTGATAGAGTCGAACTAAATTCGAAGCCCAAAGGTGATATAGGCGAAAAGGCATCAAGTAGCTCTAAGCAAAAAACTAATCAGTCAGAAACTGATAAAACAGATCCTTTTGATAATACCATTGAACAAGTTAAAAAGCCTTGACTGAGCTAGATTAAAAAGGATAAATTTTTTATTCTTTTAAGTCCTTTAAGTCCTTTAAAACATCCCTATTTACGGACTCTAGATATTTTAATCTTTTCTCATGGCTTACAAAAGGCACAGACCAGAATTGTTTTGTTTTCCTCCAAATTGAATATCTCCAGCCAAATACAAAAGTATAAACACCCATAACTAGACGAAGTTTTACGGAATTTGCATAAATTGTCAGGACAGGCAATGCTGGTGCACCATGTGTAACGTAGGTTCTAACAGATTTATCTTTAAGCTGAGGTACTGGAAAACCATAGAGTTTGGTAATTGATTTAAAAGTATAGGCAAAACCAGGTGTGAAAACTTCATCAAAGAAAATTTCAAGCCTCGGAGTACATCTAAACCACCACACGGGCGAGATAAAATAAATGTGTGTTGACCAAGTAACCCATTCCTTGAATCTGGCTATCATTGCATCTTTTGGTCTGGCATAACTCTCGGAATAGAGATCGGCTACTTTGATCTCGGCATTACCTTCCAAAGTTTTCATTATCTCTTTATAAATTCCATTATAGCAAAATGAATTTTTATCAGGGTGTGAAATAACGACGAGCGCTCTCATTAAAACAAAATTGAGAAATGAGGATTCAAAAAATCTCTCTAAATTTAATCAATTAAAAACTATCCGAAGAGTTTCTCATGCTTTCCAAGGCCTCAATAGCATAACGATTTCCACTTTTAGCGGCCATAAAATACCACTGTAAGGATTCATTCATTCGCTTATTTACTCCTTTACCTACCTCGTAAATATATCCCAAATAAGTTTGAGCATGTACGTCTCCGTTATTTGCTTTTCTTTTTAACTCTATTATTCTCTCTTCCATTACATTAACATTGAAAAAAGTAGGTGTCCGCTTGTATCACCCCCACTGGAAGAACCCAAAATACAAGCGAACACCATTTCTTTACAGTTTCCGCTGAATTCTAATATCAAAAGTTATCGAACTTTAGCTAATGACATTATGCCTAATTTTGGATGATTGTTTGTATTGTGATGGTCAGATGTCCAATAGTGGATGACCTCTTACAAATTTTTTAGATGGTATCTATTTTTTTCCCAAAACCCAATCCAAATTGAACCTAGCCATCCAATCCTTATTGGAAACTAAATAAATCATTCCCTGACTCGGAGTTCCTTTTCTCCCGACCGCCATCCAGGTATAATTACCTGGGCCAACCTTTAAAATACGTTTCGTTGGCCAACTTTCACCTCCATCCATGCTGAGATGTATTGTAATATCATCACGTTTGTCGCGTCTTCCTGGTGCACTAAAGAGAATTATGTCTTTTTCTTTATCAGGCATCTTAACCACAGCACCCTTGCATCCATATTCATCAGGTGGACCATCAAATAATTCGTCGTCCTCTTTAGCTTTTACCCAGGTTTCACCACTATCAAGGCTATGACCAACTTGCTTATTTCCTTTTCTAAAATGGGTCCGCGCATTGTAATAAATTGTTCCGTCATTAAGCTCACACAGAGAAGGTTCTGAGGTACCAAAGATAGGAAATGGTTCACTATGAAGCCATGTTTTACCGCCATCATCGCTATAGAGTGCATTACTGTATCTCTTGCCAAAAAATTTTCGGTTCTGACCTTTATTCAGGTATACCCTAGAACCATCAGAGTTAACAGGACCAACAAATACTTGTGATGGCATTAACAAGCGGCCTTTATGTTTACCATGTTGGATTGTAATTCCTGGGTCACAACAATAGGTAGTCGCATACCACCCGTTTTTATCAGGTTTAATCTCAATTTTTTCCTTAGCCCAAGTCAATCCATGGTCCTTACTTCTGTAAAGAAATTCTACCGGCTTAAGTCCAGCTCCAAAAACCATTACATCACCAGTATTTTCATCAACGGTCACATTGGCCAACTCAGTCCATCCTACATGATCACCTTTGTAGCGGCCATCATCTGACATGTCGTCCTCAATTTTTATCCGGGTACCGACAGCTTCATATTCAGACCATGACACTCCCCCGTCTTTACTCCGCTTGACTTCAATACGTTTTTTTTCTCGTTGCTCTCTAAAAAGTAAAACTGTTCCATCCGTCGCGACTGCTAAATGCGCCATGACAGGTATATCCTCTTCCCATATATCGCATACAGCTTTTTGATCTGAATGGCCCTTTAGTGTTAACAAAGAACCGATACAAAAAAAAAATATAATTCCTGACTTAAACATTATTATTTTATCATTTATTTTTAAAGATCAGCAACTTCTTCAGGAATATAAATACGATTATACTCGGCCTTAACAGATTGTATGAATTGCCGCCACTTCCTTCCAGGCCGACCGTTAGTCATTAAGAAATGTGGGCAATTCTTGTGTTCTGGCTTCAGTCCCTTCCGAGGCCAGTGTTGATGCGGCACAACATTTTTAAGTGGAATATTGTATTGGTGCATTAGAGAAGCACACAGTTTCGCGGTCCTCCTAAGAGTTTCTTGTCTGCTATTTCCACGATGCTCGCACATTTCAAGGCCTATTGAGTAATTATTACCCGGACCGTCAAAATCAGCATGTTCTCCCTGTTCATTAGTTGGTATATGCTGTAAGACCACATCCTCCTGAATGGTAAAATGCCATGTTAGGTAGCCAATCCGATTGCCATTACGTCTTTTAGGTGCCCTAAGTTTACCTCTTTGCAGGGCCCTGGCATGATCCCAAGCGTCACCGCTATAATTTTGTGTCGAGTGAACAGTAATATATCGTGGCTTCATTGGCCTAATATACTTACGGCCATGACGGCCCCTAGGAATATACCTTTTAACGACCCTAATCTCATTAAACATTTGTTTAGGGGTAACAAGCTGATTTTTTTGACCTCCAGCTTTGCTAGCTTTTTTTCCGATCGTTAAATGGTTTTCTGTTGTTGTGCAACCTATAGCTATTAGCAAAGCCAGAAGACTAAACGTTAAACTCTTTGAATTTAGGTTGGTTTTAGCCATAGCTATTAATGATAAATGATAGCTTAGCTGATTAATAGATCCTACGGTTTTTTTATTTTTTTATGATAGCTGGAAGCAGTTGTCGTTTCTTGAACCAGGGAATAGCTCTATCAAAAAGGGATCCATATATTTGATGAGAAGGAGCTGACTGTCTTTTTAAGGAATTTATTTCTTGATCATAAAGTTCTCTCATCTTTTTTAAGTCCTCTATATCGTTACCATTTTTGGCAGCATTTATGAACTCATTCTTATCTTTCTCCATATTAAAGAGTTCCTCTTGAGGAATCATTTTTTCTCCATAGAACCAATATACATATTTCCATTTCCTAGTTACAATTCCTAAATATTGAGACTGCACCGGCCCCCAACAATTCATTATCGCCAGTGAATGACGCAACTCATTTTGACTGCCATCAAAAAGTGGCAGAAGGCTTATTCCCAGCGAATTAGGAATACGTTTTTGACCAGCCAATTCAATGATGGTTGGGGCGATATCAATATTCGCTGTCAATGCGGCAATCCTTTTCCCCTGATTTCTTGTGTCCAGTCTAGGATCATATATTATCATCGGAACCCTAACCGATTCTTCGTAAGGAAGGACCTTCGATCCATAACCATGAGATCCACAAAGGAACCCATTATCTGAAGTGTATATAATTATGGTGTTATCCTCTACACCGCTTTCTGTTAAAGCTTTAAGAATCATACCTGTCGCCTGATCGATTCCATGAACTAGTTGGTGATATTTTTGCATCACTCCATCATAGTTATCTTTGTAGCCCCATGTTTCCCATCTCTCCCATTGGCGGCCTTGTTTACTTTGTTCACTCAGGTGTTTAGAATATTCTCTGCCATAATTTGCAGGCTTCTTGAAGGTCATATTCTTGTAAACATGATCATATTTTTTATCTGGGGTATCCGGCATATGAGGTGCCTTAAAACTAATTGATAAACAAAAAGGCTTTCCTGCTTTAGAAGCCTCATTAATAAAGTCACGGCCGAACGCTCCGTATGACATTGTTGAATGAGGGTGCTTCTTTGCATATTTCTTCATTGAGGCATTTTTTTTTGTTACATAACTTGTTTGACCAGGACCACCACCCCAGTAATCGAAAAGCGCTTCAGGTGATCCACTGCTTAAAGTAATACCAAATTTTCCCGCGAAGCCCGTTATGTACCCTGCATTTTTAAGCACTGAAGGATAACTGTTTTTTATGTCCTTATCATTAAGTTTCCCTTTATTAAAGTTACAGCCATGTTGGTATTCATATTTTCCGGTCAAGATACTCGCACGGCTAGCCATACATATTGCCGTCGTCACATAGTGATTATCAAAAGTAAGCCCTCTCCGAGATAAACGATCCAAATTTGGAGTCACAGCATTTTCATTCCCATAACAGCCCATTGATATTGTAGCTTGATCATCGGCTAAGAGAAAAATGATGTTTGGTTTGCCCTCTAAAAGATTGAGAAATAATGAAGCGAGAACTGATAAGCTAAAAAAAAGTTTATTTTTTGGCATTTTAAATTTTTTGGAGCTTAAAATACCTTTTTTTAACAATAAAAAACAAAATTAACCCTATTAAATGAAAAAAAATCACTTTTTTAAATAGTTTTAGTTAACACCAGACCCTCTTTGGTAGTATAAAATCAACATGCTAAAAATATCTATGGCCTTTTTTACGGCCGTCTCACTCATCATTAGTTCCGTTGTCGCTACTGCGGCTTTTAAATTTGAAAAAGGTGATAACGTTTGCCTCATCGGTAACAGCCTGCCAGACCGTTTCAATCATGACGGTTGGTTCGAAGCTGTTTTGCAAAGTGAACTGAAAGGACAAGAAGTCATTTTCCGTAACCTAGGTTTCACAGGCGACACTGTTAAGGAAAGACCAAGGAATCAGGGTTTTCCCTCCCCTGAGACATATCTTAAAATATGTGAAGCCGATGTCATTTTTGTGTTCTTTGGATACAACGAATCTTTTAAGGGTGAAAACGGGCTTGAGTCATTCATGAATGATTTGTCCGCTATGATAGATAACTATAAAAAGCTTAAACCCAATGGAAAATCAGAGCCGAGATTTGTATTATTTTCTCCAATCGCGCATGAGAATTTAAATAGCCCCAACCTACCTGATGGAGCTGCTAACAATGTTCGACTCGAACAGTACACCAAAGGAATTCAGGCAGTTGCAGAAAAGACGGGTGCGAGTTTTGTGGATTTATTTAATACAACCAAAGCGGCTTATGCTGAGTCTGACGAGGCACTTACTATTAATGGAGTCCATCTTAATGAGTTAGGTAATCGCCACGTTGCTCAAATTGCAGCCAAGGCTCTTCTAGGAAAATCGGTTAAAGCTGGTAATGACCTAGGGAAGCTACGCAGTGATGTTGTTGATAAAAACTGGCACTGGTTCAATAGATATAGAGCCACCGATGGTAATGATGTTTGGGGTGGTCGCTCTGGACTAAGATTCGTCGACGGTCAATCGAACGCTGATGTCCTGAAGCATGAGCTTAAAATGTTGGATGTCATGACCGCCAACCGCGATCCAAAAATCTGGGCAACTGCTCTTGGGTCCAATTTCAAAGTTGATGATTCCAATGTCCCTACACCCGTACCGGTAAAGTCTAACATTGGAGGCAAAAGTCGAAGCTCCAATAAGAATAAAGAAGGCAATCCTGATTATCTTAGCCCTCAGGAAACTTTGAAAAAATTACGGGTTCCTGACGGTTTCAAAGTCAATGTTTTTGCTGACGAAACCATGTTCCCAGAGATGGTCAACCCGGTACAAATGTCAGTAGATACTAAAGGAAGATTGTGGGTCGCTGCATGGGAAACTTACCCTAAATGGGAGCCTCTCAAAGAAATGGAGGACCGTTTGATTATCTTACCAGATGAAAATAGAGATGGAATCGCGGATAAAGCTATTACGTTCGCAAAAATTCACAATCCTACAGGATTCGAGTTTTGGAATGGGGGTGTCCTCGTTGGTTCTGCGCCCGATATTTGGTTCTTAAAAGATACCGATGGTGATGATGTCGCCGATGTAAAAATTAAAATGCTTGGAGGAATTGATTCTGCAGACACCCATCATGCTATGAATAACTTCCAGTACGGCCCTGACGGAGGGCTATATTATCAAAGAGGGGTTTTTCACGTTAGCAATGTTGAAACACCTTGGACTACACCGCATAAATCCGGCGCCTCAGCTATGTATCGGTTTAATCCTAGAACTTTCACTTTCAGTCAGCACGCTGGTAATAGTCCGAACCCTCACGGAATTGCATTTGATCGATGGGGATATCACTACGCTACTGATGGAACCGGTGGCAGATCTTACCAAGTCGTTCCAAAAGATAACGGCTTTGGCATGAGAAGTTTACTGAAAAAAGAAGTCAGACCAGTTGCGTCTAGTGGAATTATATCAAGTGCAAATTTTCCAGAGGAAAAACAACAAGCCTTCATGCTTTGTAATACCATTGGTTTCCTTGGACTGAAACATTACAAACTTACAAGAAATCCTGATAACGGCGAAGTTAATGGACAACCACTTGGTGACCTTTTTGTTTCTGATGATCGAAATGTAAGACCATCAGATGCAGATTTTGGATCAGATGGTGCACTTTATATTTCTGACTGGCACAACGTCATCATTGGTCATATGCAGCATAATATTCGTGATCCAAAGCGTGACCATAAACATGGTCGAGTTTATCGAATGGTATATACCAAAAAACCACTTCAAAAGCCTGTTGCAATCGATGGTGAGCCTATTGAGGTTCTTCTTGAAAACCTGAAGCATCCCATTGACGGAGTTAGATACAGAACACGAATTGAATTAAGTGAACACCCTACAGATCAAGTTGTTGAAGCCGTCAAAAAGTGGGTAGCCAATTTTGATGCGAACAATGCAAATGAAGCCCATCATATGCTTGAGGGATTATGGGTTTTACAAGCTCATAACGTTCAAGATGATAAACTCATGGGAACATTACAAACAAGTTCGGATCTTAATGTTCGTAGAGCTGCACTGACCGTTCAGCATTACCTCTATAATGTGGACTTTACCCGTGGCGGAGGTGAATTAGCCAAAGTCAAAGAGGAGAAAGTTCCTGAGCCCAAGGTTGTTGTTAATGGAGACATGACTTCTGTGGAGGTTGCTGCTGTTCCTCATCAACTTAAGTTTAATCTTACAAATTTTTCTGTTAAGGCGGGTAGTAAGGTTAAAATCAAATTCTTTAATCCTGATGTCATTCCACACAATTTACTAATTGTCGAACCTGGTTCTAAAGCGGAAATTGGTAATCAGGCAATCGCTATGGGTGCAGATGCTGTTAAGAAAGCTCCTGAAAATTCCAAAATCCTTCATGGCACAAAAATGTTAGAAGCCGGTCAAACAGAAGTAATTGAATTTACTGCTCCTGCTAATCCTGGAGATTACGAGTTCGTTTGTACTTTCCCTGGTCACTGGACTGTGATGAACGGGGTCATGAAAGTGAACAAATAAATTACTGACTACTTATCAGCTTTAAATCACCTCTCGTGTCATGTGATGATACGAGAGGTTTTTATATTCCTAGCCTAATTATTTATCTAGGACTTGGCAACGGTCTGCCAAAATTTGAAGCGCTCGGACAAAATCCCATGCAGGAATGTTGGACTGCATTTCAGTAATCAACAGTTTTAAACGTTTTGCTGAATCTCTTGCAGTTTCTATATCATTCGACCTTAATGCTTCCACTAAAGCGCCAAGCCTCTGAAAAAAAGGTTCGTTTAATTCTTCGAGTTTTCGACCATGAATATTATTGAGATCTGTGACGACTTGATCATAGGCTTCTTTGAGTTCATTAGCTGCGTGCGCAAGAATTTGAATTTCTTGTTCAACAGTTAGTTCATTTTCAACGATTTCTTTTTCCTTTGAAGACACAGCAGGAGAAGCAACGGCCTCACTTGTCCGGGCAAGAGGTGAGGACGTTGGCCGCAGTCTTTTAAGCAGCCAAGAATTCATTAGGTCAGTTGATATATTCAATGTTCCAGTAGCCATGATTTACTAATTAGATGGTCATTAAAACGAAAAAGTCACATTTTTAGAAAAAAATCTTAAAATCATTACAGATAAGCTAAATAATGGCTATTTCCTGCATTTTTTATTATTTTAACTAAAATTTTGCGACTTTTAGAAAAATAATATGGAATTTTCGCACAATTTGTACCAATTAAATCTAAAATTTTCCCTGCTTTTAGGAGATAATTTTAAAAACTTAAGGTTTCCTTAAGAAATTTTGCCGTTTTACTCCTTTTGGACTTCATCACACTTTCAGGGGAACCCTTGGCAACAATTTTTCCTCCATTTGGCCCGGCCTCGGGCCCCATATCGACGATGTAATCTGCTTCAGCCATGATGTTAAGATTATGTTCTATGACAACTACTGTATGACCCTCCTCTACTAGTGCGTGTAGAACTTCGATCAAATTAATCACATCATTCTGGTGTAAGCCAATTGTTGGTTCTTCAATCAGGTAAAGGTTGGAATTATTTCTCGTCTTACCCTTCATGATTGCAGCCTTGGCTCGTCCTTGACCTTTGCGAATTTCCGCAACTAATTTTATTCTCTGAGCTTCTCCTCCGCTTAGCGTTGTACTTGGTTGGCCCAAACTCAAATAGCCTAACCCGGTATCCCGTAAAAGTTCGAGTGTAGTAATTATCTTCGGATGTGACTTAAAGAACTCACAGGCCTCGGATACGCTCATATTCATCACATCAGAAATATTTTTACCATTTAGATAAATCTCTCGAGTGGCTGCATTGTACCTTGATCCTTTACATTCTTCACATTGAACCCAGGTAGTAGGAAGAAAATTCATCTCAAGCTTTATTTGCCCGTTTCCTCCGCATGCTTCACAACGTCCACCCGCAGTATTAAACGAAAAATGGCCCGCATCATAACCTCTGATCCTTGACTCGGGAACGGAAGCAAACAATTTTCTTATCTCATCAAATACTTTAACGTAGGTAGCAGGTGTAGACCTGCTTGTTTTCCCAATAGGGCTCTGATCTACTTCATAAGCGGCCACAAAATATTCTGCTCCTTTGATACTCTTCCATCTTTGTGCCGTGGCTTGGGTTTTTTTATCATTAGTTGATTCAAAAGCTGGTTTAAGAATTCCTCGCATAAGAGAGCTTTTGCCACTTCCTGAAACACCCGTTAGAACAGTGAGCCTTCCGACTGGAATCATAAAATCTAAATTTTTTAGATTGTTAACATTTGCCCCTTTTACTGATATCCAATCAAATGAGCCTTTCTTTGGTAATTTTCTTCGGGAACCACGAATCGGATGTTTAACCTTTTCACGAAATGCTTTCAGTGTGGGTGATTGTTTCTTATTTATTAATTTTTTTTGCCCGAATTTTAATTGTCCCTCATAGACTATCTCTCCTCCACCATTTCCTGCTCCGGGGCCTAAATCTATAAGATGATCAGATTTAAGAATGGTTGAATCATCATGTTCGACTACTACCAAACTATTTCCTTGATCTCTAAGTTTCGAAAGCGTTCCCAGTAACTTATCATTATCTCTTGGGTGAAGCCCTATCGTCGGTTCGTCTAAAACATAAAGGACGCCCCTCAAGTTAGAACCTAATTGGGCAGCTAAGCGAATTCTCTGACTCTCTCCACCGCTCAGTGTCGTCGCGCTTCTATTAAGCCCCAAATACCCAAGGCCCACCTCACCAAGAAATATCAGCCTTTGATGAATTTCTTTGATAATATCCCTAGAAATAATTTTTTGGACTCCCTCAAATTTAAGATTACTGATTTTGTCTATTGCATCTGTGACCGAGAGATTGGACAGATAATCAATCGAAATTCCATTGATCCGAACATTTCTGGCGACTGGATTAATACGTGCTCCACCACAAGATAAGCATAATTCTTTTTCAACATTCCTAGCCTTGGTCATTTTCATCTCCTCCTCCAATTCGGCGGAAATTGCAGAATCATGTCTATCGTAATCGGGTCTGAGCGTTGTTACATGTCCATAACCCCTACACACAGGGCACCAGCCATGAGGACTAT
>CEUH01030084.1_pt1 | contig 11466 bp, 9 predicted proteins | sample 356461 | NCBI WGS metagenome assembly CEUH01 (sample SAMEA2623275, study PRJEB7988) | marine metagenome | isolation source: saline water (ENVO:00002010), including
TCTTTAGTTATTTCGATAGGGTTTTTAAGCAAAAAATCTTCAACTTCCTTGTCAGTCATGCTCTCAAGATTATCGAAGTATTCAAATGAATAAAGATTAATACCAGTATCCGCTTTAATGTATTGATTACTTTCTTTATATGGAATTACATTTTTTCTATATCTGAAATAGATAGGGTATATGAAAAAATTATTTCCACTTTCCCAAAATCTTCTATTTAAATGAACCGGCTCATCAAATTCGTATTGAGTGTTTACTTCAACGACATTATTCATCTTGTTTTCTAAATTATTATTTGTTTTTAGGTGACTGACTATGTCTTTTATTTTTATAAATTCCTTGTTATTAGTTATCAAATTTAAGTGACGCGAACGTAATAACCAATTAACAGAGTTTTCTGGTTCAAATCTTAATTTTAAGAATTTTGAATAAGAAAGTTTATATACTTTGTCATTATCATAAAAAAAAGTATTTTTAAATCCTAAGATTCTGATTCTAAAATAAAATTTATAAAAGGTAGTTACAAAATTTTTTATTTTTGATAACAACTTATTGTTAATTAATGGTTCGTAAATGATATAAATATTTTTGCTTCCCAAGGCTACTTGTTTTTTTATTGTTAATGTTCTTAATTTAGAAAATTGGTCAACTATAAAAATTACATCTTGTTTTTTTAAATATAGAAAATTGTCTTGAAAATCAAATATTTCATATTCTTTTTTAATTAAATCCGTTCGTAACCCCCTAAGGCTATTAGATTTTTTTATATAAAATTTATCAAACTCTCTCTTATGAAACTTATGTTTGTTTTTGCTGCTAAATTCTGAATACAAATAATAATCAATTTCGTTATTCTCAAATATATTTATTAATTCAAGAGCAAATTTTTCTCGCAAATTAAAATATAATTTATATTTTTTATGGCTCCAACTTGCCTTATTTAGAAAAATATCTAACTTATCTAATTTTTTATTATTCATTAATTGTCACTGATGTAGCATTTTACAAATTTTACATCATCAAGTAATAAGATAGCTAATCTATGAACACCATCAAGCAAAATAGGAGATTTTCTAAAATACAAACTCTTGTTTCGTTGAACTATCAATTCAAAAACCGCATCTCCTTTTTGATAAGTATCATATAGCTTTATAAAAGAGGCTATTTTTAATTCTAAGCTTTTAGAGTTACTTTCTTTTGATTGGTCTAAAAGGTAATTTTTGTAATTATCTCTTGGAAAATTTTTATCAGCTGAGTACCCACGAATAAACTGATAATGAGGAGAATCTTCGATATTACTAACCACCAATTTATTATGAGTTCGCAAATTAATATTTATAGTTTCAATCGGAACTTTTATTGAGGATGAGACTTTAACTTTTGTCCAACCAATATCAATAACTTTCTTTTTTTCGTATTTAAAATTTAATGATTTTAAAAAAAATTGTTCAATAAATTTATTGAACAAAAATTTCCTTTTTACTAAGTTTTTAAATTTGTATAAATATTTTTTGACAAGAAAAAAAACTAAGTTGCGACGTAAAACTTTATTTACATCTACATCAATATACTCTTGAATAAAAAATTCAAGTTTTTTTACTTTTTTTATGTTTTGATTTAAATATTTTTTATGATGAGTTTTAAATGGATACAAATATAGTTCGATGATTCGAATTAATATGTCATAACTTAAACTTGCTGTATTTATATTAAACTCTAGGCTATTAAATTTAATTTTTTTAATAGTTTTTTGAGAAAAAAGATCATCGTAAAAATTTTTTTTTAAAATCAAACTACCAGTTGGGTGTTTTTTAAAATAAACATCTAATCTAATAACAAATTCATTATCAATATATATATCAAAAAATGTTTTCCATTCACTTTTTTCGATCTTATTTATTGAATAATTTTTAAATTGGTGAAAGTATTCATTTAAAAGCTGTTCAAACAATTCAAAGTTTTCAACTATAACGTCAATATCGGATTGAAGCTTTAATTGCGGAAATTCAAAGTTTTCTTTTATTATGCAATACTTTGTTTCGTTAATTGAATCAAAAAAACCAAGTATATTGACAATATCTCTTGTTTGAAGATGATTTAAGCCATCTTTTTTTATTGCTTTTTTTATCAATTTATACTCACTGGTATTTATCTTCTGAGTTAAGTATATTTCTGATTTTTAATTTTTATCCAATTATTTTTTAAATTGAGATCTTTATTTTTGTTTCTAAACCATGGATCAGCAATTATAAATTTTGAGCTTTCTGTTGAACCCAAAATAGCAGCTATTAAAGAAAATGTACTATTACCTATAATAAAATTTTCTTTTTCAATCATATTTGAAAATGAAATAATGGTATTTTCTATAGAAATGTCATCATTATGAATTTCTACAGCTTTATCAAAAATATTTTGTCTTTTGACCCATTCAGAATCATCCGTAAATACCTCAAATGTAAAGTCTTCAATATTCTTTGAGCAATAATCAATAGCTTCTTTATAAAAATTCAAACTTAGCGCTTCATCCAAATTTAAATAATCACCCCTCCTCACATGAAGCATAGTTGAGCCTTTAATTGAAGTTTGGTTGAAGGAATTTCTAATGATTTCATTCTTTGATAATGAGTTTATTAAAAACTCTCTGTACTTGTAAATCAAATTTGCATCTTGAAAGTAACCAATCATTTTGTTGAACTTTTTAAAATCAGCAGTTTTTATATTATTGTCATGAATTAAAACACAAGGATTTAAAAAATTTGGAACTAGCCTTTTTTTTTCTAAATTGATAAATGAATTTAATAAAATTTTGCTTAGTTTACTACTTTCTTTAAAGCCGAAATCCTTAATGTTTAAAATTTGCTCTCTATGGATAAAAAGGTCTTCCTTAGAGCTCTTATATTTTTTAAAGTTAGATGTGTCAATCGATACTTCATAACCAGAATCTTGAAGTTCTTTACTTTTACAAATTTGGAAGATTTGATTTCCCAACCCACCCATTAGTAACATGGATATATTTTTTTTAGTATTAATTTTTTACACTCCCCAATGAAATTTTTAAAAGCTTTAAATTTAATTTTTTTTGAAAAACTGATAAGAATAATTTTGTTGAATTTATTATATTTTGCAGTGAATTCAAATTCTTATATTTTTTAGTCTTAAGATATTTGACGATTAAATATAAATCTTGCACTTAACCATTTTAGTTTTGTTAATTTCAAAAAAAGAATTATTTTTCAAACTTAATGTAAATTAAATCTATTAAATTATTTAGACCAAGATGATTGTTGAAATTTCATTTAATTTATAAAATTTTTTGATCATATATTATTAATTTGAAAATTATACACGATTTTAACACTAAAAAATATAAATTTTTTATATAGGTTTTAGATAAGTGAATATGAGGTATTGTTAAAATTTGCAATCATAATAGAATTGAAAAGATTAAATAAATGATGAAAAACTTATTGTGAAAAATTTTAAAAAAATAATCGAAGATATTTTTTATGTTTCAAGATTAACGAAAATTAAAAAAAAGAAAGTAAGAATATTATTTTCAGCAGTAGTTTCAAATAGTATTAGTCTTGCAGACATTCTGATAATTTTATCATTTTCAAATATTTTGACAGATACTGTAAATATTGAAAACGAATATTTACAAATCATCTTTGATAACCCAGTATTTATACCAATAATCGTTATTTTCAGGTATATCCTAAATTTTGTTGGGAAATATAATATTTTTTCCTTGAGTAAAGATGTTGAGCAAAGCCTAAAAGTTTACTTACTTGAAGAAGTATATAAAAAAGGAAACTACTCACTTTCGGACGCCACATACTACATTGAGACATTGAGTGTTCACATAGCATACTTTTTTAATGCATTTGCAAATATTGCCTCTAGCTTTATACAGGTTGTTATATTTTTAGCATATTTATCTTATGATAATTTTCAAACGATAAGTGTTTTCGGCGTTTTGGTTCTTCTACTTTACTATCCTACAAAATTATTACTATCAAAGGGAAGATTAGCTATGGAAGACTCTTTTAATTTTTCAAGAACAACTTTAAGAAATATTCAGAGAATAATTGATAATTTATATTTAGTTAAAATTTTAAAAACACAAGAAAACGAATTATCAAATTTTAATAATAATTTATCAAATCTGTATAGAGCAGAAAAGAAAAAGTTTATTTATTCAGATGTAAACGCTACAGTTCCTAATTTTGTGGCAATCTTTACTTTCTCACTGTTGTTAGTTGTTTCAAGATTTAAATCTTTAATTTCATTGGAGTTTATTGGCGTGACTTTAAGACTTGTGCAAACCCTTGCTTCAGTCAACTCTGCTTTATCAATGCTTGTTGGCTCACATGTTCACCTAGAAAAGCTTTTTTTAGTTGAAGAAAATGAAGAAACAAACAAAGATGTAATAATAGAAAATGATCCATCTAGTAGCGATGCAATAAAAGTTACAAATTTAAATTTTAAATTTATGAATAGTAATGAATTGTTTTTTAGTAATTTAAATCTTGAATTTAAAAAAAATAAACACTACATAATTACTGGAATAAATGGAACTGGAAAAAGTACATTATTGGGAATTTTATCGGGCGCATTAAATCCTACAAGTGGAAAAATAATAAGCTCAAGTCAAAAAGTAGGCTATGTTGGTGCTACCCCATTAATATTAGAAGACACTTTGCGTGAGAATTTAACATATGGTTCAAAAGAAAATGTTCCAGATCAAATATTATATGAGCTTATTAAAGAATTTAAAATTTTTAATGAAGACAAAGAAAATGTATTAGAAACAAAAATAACAAACAAAACATTGTCTTCCGGACAAATGCAGAAAGTATCTTTCATTAGAGCACTAGTAGGAGGCTGTGAGATTATATTTTTAGATGAGTCAACTGCAAACTTAGATGTCGAAGCAAAAAAGCAAATATCGGAAATTTTATCAACAAGGCTAAAATCAGGAAATTTAACGATTATTAACTCAACGCATAATCCAGAAGAGTTTCAATTTGATCATCACTATATGATAGATATACATGAAAATCAACAAAGACATATCCAGCAATTAAAGTGAAAAAAATATATGATGTAACATTTGTGTATGCTGGTAGTAGAAGTGAAAAGCTTAAAACAATAGATACATCAGCCTCTGATTTTTTTTATGGGTTTTTAGAGTTAAAGAAAAATGGTATAGATACTACATTTATTGAGATTCCTGATAAAAAAACTGGAATATTTGATAAATTAATAATCAGGACCTTAAGACTCCCCATATATTTTTTTAAAACAATAAATGTCAAAAATTTTCGTATATTATTCAATTCAAAAAATATAGTTTTTATAAACGAAAGCGCATATCTTTCTCACCTACTAATAGTTGCTTTAATAAAACTTTTTAAAAAATGTACTATTTTATTCTTCCCAATGGGTCTTGGAGACAGGTATTTGAAATCCGGTTTCATTTCAAAAAAGATAATTAAATCATCAATTAAATTATCAGATAGAGTCATTTTTATTGGCAAAGGAGAGTTAAATTTATTTAGTAACTTAATAAAAAATTTTTCGCAAAAGTATGAATATCTTCCTTTTTCTGTTGACACTAAATTTTGGAAATCAATAGATAAAAAAATACACAATATTAGAAATATTCTATTCATTGGTAATGATGTAAATAGAGACTTTAAATTTATGAATTTATTTGCTAGCTTAAACAAACAATATAATTTCTACTTTGTGACAAGTAATGACTTACTTCTGAATGTTGAATTAGATAATGTTAAAAAGATTAAGGGAGACTGGCGAAAACAAGTAATTTCCGATAAAGATATTTTAAATTTTTATTTAGATTCTGATTTAGTTGTTCTTCCAATCAAAGAAACAACCCAACCAAGTGGACAAAGTGTAGCGTTACAAGCGATGAGTGCAGGAACTCCTGTAATGATTACTAAGACTGAAGGATTTTGGGATCCAAATTTATTCATAGATTTAAAAAATATTTTTTTTGTTTATGAAAACACTCTAGAATCATGGCAAAAAAAGATAAACGAACTCAATGAAAATCCAGAGCTTATTTATGAGGTAGCTAAAAATGGAAAAGACTTAATAATAGAAAATCATAATATTACTAATTTTTCTGAAAAGTTATTAGAAAAATTTAATCTGTAATTGATTTATATTCATTAATCAAAACAGACAATGTAAAAAGTTTTAAAATACGTATTGAATTTATTCTACTTTTATATTTAAATAATTTTTTTACCTTTTGAATCTGTAAATAATTAATAGTATCAATCTCGGATAAAATCATATCTTTATTTCCAAATATCCAGCTTTCTAGATCAAACACAAATCCCATTTTTTTTCTTTCCAAAAATTCATCATCAAAGTCTTCTTTCAAATAATTTTTTAATATTTTTTTTGGATTACTTTTTTCAAAAAAGCTTAAATTTGAAGATATAACATACTCTACCAATTTATGATCTAAAAAAGGAGATCTTATTTCTACAGAATTAGCCATTGAAGTTCTATCAACTTTGTGCATCATTAATTCTGAAAGATAAAATTTATAATCAGCAATCAAAAGTTTCTTAAGAATTGGTATATCTTCTTTGATTAAAAAATTTTCAAAAGTGTTTTGGGAATTTAATGATAAAACATTTAACAAGCGATTATCAATTGTTAATGATTTATATTGTCCTATAGGAGAGTTTGAAAACTTTTCTAAATTATTTGCAGTTCCAAAAAAACTAGGAATTAATTTTTTTAAAATAAAAATTAATTTTGAACTAATGAACCCTTTGTTTATAGATTGATGAATTTTTTCATAACCACCTATAAGCTCATCTCCTCCATCTCCCGAAATTGCAACTTTATAGTTATTTGAAATAGTTCTGTACACCAAGTTAGATGGAAATATTGATGGATCTGCATAAGGTTCGTCAAAAGACTTAATAACTTCAACAGGATTAATTTGTAGATTGTTGCCATCTATAATTTCAAACATATGGTTTGAATTAAAAGTATTTGAGGCTAAAAATGACCAATAAGATTCATCATACTTTTGGTCAGTATTATTAATACTATAAGTATTTACAGGTTCATTATTTATTTCAGTAAGAGACTTTAATATTGAAGTTGAATCAATACCTCCTGAGAGGAGACTGGCAACTGGCACATCTGAAATTAAACGTTTTTTAACTGCACTATGAAATAGCTTAAAAAATTCCTTTTCATCAAAGTTTTTATTGTCAATAAAATCTTCTAGTTGCCAGTACCTGTACTGTTCTAAAATTGTAAAGTCATCAAGTGAAATTTCAATCAATTCGCCAGGACAAAGTTTAAAAATATCTTTATCAAGAGTATTCGGCGATGGAACAATACCTAGTTCGATAAAATTAGTCATTTGTTCAATATCTAAATTTAAATCTTTTTTATAGGACAATATTGATTTAAAATTTGATGAAAATACAATCCCATCTTTATTTATTGAGTAATACATAGGTTTTTGACCCAATCGATCCCGAAAAAGTGTAAGAGTATTGTTTTTACTATTAACAAAAGCTATTGAAAATTGACCTTCCAATTCATTAACAAAAGATTTCCCCTTTAATGAAAATCCCAAAAGCAAAGTTTCTGTATCAGAATGTGAAGTAGTAAATTTTTCGCCTGATTTTTCTATTTCTTTTCTTAATGATGGGTAATTGTAAATCTCACCATTAAACATAATTTCAGATTTGTATTTATTGGAACTCATTGGCTGAGAAGCATTTTCAGATAAATCAATTATAGAAAGTCTATGAAACGAAAATAAAAGATTTTTTTTCTTATTTAATTTTTTTTCCATCCATTTATGGTCATCAGGACCTCTACATTCTAAAAATTTATCCGCGTCTTGAAATTTAGAATCATCAATAATACTATTTGAAATTGCTCCAATAAATCCACACATTTATATTCTTTCTTTACTATATAAATTTTAATTTATAAATTTATATATCATCTGTTTATCTTATTAATGTGTCTAAAAAGTGTATCATTATTTATTAATGCATAATATTTATAATATTGAAAATACTAAATACTTAAATTTTGAAAAAGATTATTTAAATCCAGACATTTATCCAAATTTTCAAAATAATTATATTAAATTTAAAAAAGAAATTTTAGAGGATTCCAAAAATTCAATGAATAAAACTTATTACAAATTTGGAGATGGCGATTATTTACTTTTTAAGAATGAAAAATTTGGAACAACTAAACCTGGAGTTCGAGACATAAAAAGAAGTATTAAATCTTTGAATATTGAAGAAATTAAGAAATATGGAAATTTACATGATAAATATTTTTGTGAAATAATAAATTTTAAGATGATAGAAGAAGTTTTAAACAGAGAAGTAGATTATCCTGCTGAATACCTTTATGCAAGCATTGCTAATAAGTGGTTTCTTGAATCATTTAAAAAAATTACAATAATTGGTTCTGAAACAAAATTGAACTTGATTGACCAATTGATGAAATTTCCAGAATATAAAGAATATCTAGGTATAGATAAATTTCACGAACTTATTCCAATACCGCAAAAAGGTGCTTTGACTAATAGCAAAAAAATATTTAAATCTATTAAAAAACAAGTGGAAAATTCAAATCCTGATATTTTTTTATTAGGGATTGGGCTTTCACAGAATACTCTAATGTATTATCTAAAAGAAGTTGCTTCAGCTCCACTAGTATCGGTAGGAAGTGGTATAGATGCTATTGCAGGTGTGATCGATATTTATAGACCTTATTATGGTGATTGGGTCAACTATCGGATTAAAAATGCAAGTATTTATGACAAAATAAAAGATCCTGTACTTTACTCAACTGTTGATGGACCCAACGTAAAATATTTGTAGAATTTTATAAATTATGAAAGTTTTTTTGGCAGGTCACCGAGGTAGTAAGAAAATTTTAAAAGCGAGCTCTTATCTAGTAAAAAAATATCTACCCGTTCAATTTGAAATAAATTACTTAAACTATGGAACTTACAATTATAAAAATTTACATGGGTGTCAATATATAAATTTAGGTAATTTTAGAAAAGGAGGAGTCGACAGCTGGTCGTCGTATTTATATAAAACTTTTCAGAATATAGATGATGAATTTATTATTTTTTCATTGGATGATTATTTTTTAAGTAAAAATTTAAATATTGAAAATTTCAATACTCTACATAAAGCTTTAAAAAATAATACAAATTTTGTAAGTGCAGAGTTATCAATTTCTCCAGAAGAAAAATATAATAAAAAATTTAGTAGCAGTGATATTTATGTTTACCAAAATAACTATAGTTTTACTGTAAATACACAATGGAGAATATGGAAAAGAGAATTTTTATTAGAGATATTAAAAAATACATCAAATCCTTGGAGTTTTGAAATAGAAGGCTCAAAATACTTAAATAATTCTAATTGTTTCAGCATTTCTCATTGCTCTGATGTATTAAACTATCCAGAAATATCTTCATTATCAAATAGAAATAAAAACAAGATCTCTGTATTGGGCAATCAAGAAGAAGATATATCAGATTTAATCAAATTGGGATATTTAAAATTAAATCAATTAGTTTTGGGTCAGTGGAAAATAGGAACTCCAAAATATACTGATTTCAAGAATAATCAATTCAAAATTCTTGACTTAATCAAAGATAAAGACGAAAAAAGATTCTATAAGCTTATGTTAGATAAGTGCTTAATTTAAAAAATTAAAGTTATTATTGTTTATAAATAATGAAAAAAGTACTTATTACAGGTGGAAGTGGTTTTTTAGGTAAAAACTTATCAAAAAACTTATCAAAAAATTATGAAATTTATTGTACAGCACGCAATCAAAAACAACTACAACAATTAAAAAGTCATATTGATCTCGAAACTTTACCAGGAGATGTAACAAATTATCATTCAATTAATGAGGTTATAAGTCGTGTTAAACCAGAAATCGTAATACATGCAGCAGCAACAAAATTTGTGGGGCTATCAGAACGGTTTCCTAACGAATGTATTGACGTAAATATTTTAGGAAGTCAGAACGTTCTGAGATCATCAATAAATAATGGTGTTGAATATGTATTAGGAATATCTACTGACAAGGCTACGTCTCCAATAGAAAACTTTTATGGTCATTCAAAAGCAGTAATGGAAAAACTGTTTACCCTCAGTGATGGAGAATATGGTACTAGATTTAGCTGTGTTCGTTATGGCAATGTTACTTGGTCAACAGGTTCAGTATTTCCTATATGGGAAGAAATGACAAAAAAGGAAAAACACGTTGTGTCAACAGGTCCAGAAATGAGTAGATTCTTTTTTTCAATCGATGATGCTACAAAATTAATTGAGGATTCAATTGAGAATCAAAGCCAAATTTATGGAAAAATTCTATCCATTCCAATGAAAGGAGTACAGGTCAGCAGAATTTTAGATGTTTGGTGTTCAGAGTTTAATTGCGACTGGTCAATCGGTGAAATAAGGTCAGGAGATAGGCCACTAGAATATCTAATTTCAGATCAAGAGAAATCTAAGACAAAAAAAATTATGCTTAACAATCAAGAATACTTTTTACTAAATCCAAAACAAGAAGATGAAATTAAAGATTTAACATCAAATTATTCCTCACTGAACGCTAAACAATACAATGAAGATGAAATTAGGGGTTTAATAACAAACAAGCCTAATCAAGAATTTCTTTAAACTTTTTATGACTAAACACAGAGCGGTTATTTTAGCTGCAGGTTATGGTAAGCGAATGTTGCCTCTTACAAAAAAAACCCCTAAACCTCTTTTGCCTAAAATAGAAAATTCACTACTTTTTAATCAAATAAATTTTCTAAAAAAATTTAGTCTAGATGTAACAGTTACAGTTGGTTATAAAAAACAAAAAATGATTGATGCTTTAGAAACTTATGAAATTAACGATTATATCTATACAAAAGATAAGGGAAATGCATACTGGCTTAATAGTCTAAAAAACATCAAAATAGATGGTCCTACAATAGTTATAACCTCTGACAATTTGATGGAAATTAATTTAAATTCATTATTAGATGAATATTATAAAAAAAGTGAAAAATCATTAATTGTTTCAACAGAATCTTTTGAAGGAAATCATGATAATTTAGATATCAATAATAAAAATGAAGTACTGTCCATGAATTATCAAAAAGGCAGTGGTTTAATTGCGTCTGGATTACAAGTATTGAATATAAACGACCTGTACGATTACCCCAACGTGTTTAATGATTTTCATGATGTCTGGACATATTTAATAAGTAATAAAAGATTGCATGTTTCAGAATTACAACCAGAGAAATGGATAAATGTTGACACCGTAGAAGATTTGGAAAAGATTAAGACATTTTACTAATATGAAAACTCTTGTGGGCGCTACAGGATTTGAACCTGTGACTTCTTCCTT
>CEUH01034297.1_pt1 | contig 11448 bp, 10 predicted proteins | sample 356461 | NCBI WGS metagenome assembly CEUH01 (sample SAMEA2623275, study PRJEB7988) | marine metagenome | isolation source: saline water (ENVO:00002010), including
TCTCATACCATTACATTAAACATATTGCGAATTCGGCAGCGATAATCACCCAGCCTCAAGCGGCATTGGATATGGTTCGAATGGGCATACTTGTTTATGGTGCAACCAAAAATTTGGGGTCAAAAAAAGGGCTTGAGCCAGTGATTGAGTGGCGGAGTGAAATTACACAAATAAAGCAGCTTTATAAAGGAGATACAGTGGGTTATAATCGGGAGTTTATCGCGGAAAAAGAAACGGAGATTGCGGTCGTTCCAGTGGGATATGCGGATGGATTTAGAAGATCTCTTGGAAGAGGAAATGGTACTGTTTTTATTGAGGGTAGAAGCTGCAAGACAGTTGGTAACATATGTATGGATATGATGATGGTTGATATCACTGGATTAAATATTCAAGAGGGTGATGAAGTAGAAATTATAGGTAGAAATCAATCGATTATTGATTTTTCGGCACAGTTGGATACAATCCCGTACGAAGTTTTAACCTCTCTTTCATTGAGGGTGCACCGAAATTATATCTTAACTTAGCAATTAAATTCATTTTATGAAAAGTCTCCTATCGATTATTTTAATCTCATTTTTTATCATAATTCCTTCTAACATTGATGGACAAGTTGAATCAAAAGATTCCACGTTTCGATTAATAGAAAAGAATGATGGTACAAAGTATATCGCGATTATTTTAAGCGATGATGCAAGGGAATTACTAATTGATACTGAGACGATAGGAAAGATATACATTCCTAAGTCAGAGGTAAAGAGAATAACTTTAATTGAAAATACTGATGCCATAAGAAATGGAGAGTTTCTTGAGGAAAGCCCCTTTTCAACTCGATATGCATTTACGAATAATGCTTTGCCGGTTAAAAAAGGAAATCATTACGCTATGGCTAATTGGTATGGTCCCGAGGTTCATTTTGCGGTTACAGATAAGCTGAGTTTTGGTGCGATGACTACATGGATTGGAAGCCCTTTTGTGCTTGTGGGTAAGTATAGTTTTCCAACCTCTAATCCGAAAGTTAATTTTTCTATTGGGACAATGTTAGGGTCGAGTGGTTGGTTAGGGTCGTTTCAAGGCTTTGGCGGACTGCATTGGGCGACATTTACATATGGAGACCGTAAGAGGAACATTAGTTTTTCTGCTGGTTATGGTTATGTTTCTCCAGGAAACCAGAGAAATGTAGCCGTTCCAGGAGTTTATGTGGGAGACTCAAGCGTCAATACCTGGACGGATGTTAATGGTAATACTACTACTGAGACCTATTATAATTACCCCGAGATTCCCTATGAAGAAGATACGAGATTTTTCAAATTACCTATATTTTCTGTAGGGGGAATCTATCAAATAACGAGTAAAACAAGCCTTTTCTTTGATTCAATGTTTGGTTACGTCTCGCCCTCAATATTAAACCGTGAAACTTCTTCTGGAGGTATATCCTCACCAATTATCATTGAGGTTTTACCTGAATCTAAGTCCAATGCCCTTTATTTTATGCCTGGTCTCCGGTTTCAGGGTAAAGATCACATTGCATTTCAAATTGCTTTGGCAGGTGTAAGTGCATGGGGAGGATCGGACAGAGTTACTTTTCCGCTACCAATGATATCTTGGTTTTTTAAGATGTAATCCCTAACTTTTAAGCATATAATTTGTTGAACTGCAACAAATAAAAAGAAATCACAATGAATAAAAGAGTAGAGACTGCATTAAACGAACAAATTAAAAAAGAAGCATCATCTTCACAGTATTATCTTTCCATGGCCTCTTGGGCTGAGTCCAATGGCCTAAATGGGACGGCTAACTTTATGTATACCCACTCAGATGAAGAGCGGTTTCACATGCTTAAGTTGGTAAAATTTGTAAATGAGCGAGGCGGTAGAGCAGAAGTACCTCAATTAGAAAAACCACCTCACGAGTTCAAGAATCTTAAAAGCGTTTTTGAATCATTACTAGAGCATGAAATTAGTGTTACTGCGAGTATTAATGATTTGGTCGATATCTGTTTGAAAGAAAAAGATTACACAACCCATAATTTTGTTCAATGGTATGTCTCAGAGCAGCTTGAGGAAGAAGCTTTGGCGCGAACAATTCTTGATAAGCTAAACCTTATTGGAACAGATTCGGGAGGAATGTATATGTTTGACCGTGACATGGAGAACTCTTTAATTCAGGCCAATAATGTAAACGACTCTGCGGAGCAATAGTCTTTGAGCGAGTGAAAAAATTTTTATTTCTCATTATCGTTGGTCCTTATTTCACATGGGCACAATCGGTTTATCGCTTTAATAATTATACGATCAATAATGGACTTTCCCAAAGTACTGTAAATACTATTTTACAGGATGATAATAGCGCCTTATGGATAGGTACTCAAGATGGTTTAAATAGGTTTGACGGCGATAAATTTGAAATCTTCAATTCTGATGAGGAAGATGGGATTAATAATCCTTTTATCACAAGCTCCGCCAAAACAAAGGACGGTAAGTTATGGTTTGGAACGCACAACGGCTTGACAGCGTATAATCCAGATACAGAGAAATTTCATACCTACCTACCGAGTAATAAAAAAAACCTAGATATTTCATCGATTTCTATTGGTCAAGGAGACGACCTGTGGATTGGAACTATAAATCAAGGAGTATTTAGATTTGATAGGGATAAAAATAATTTCGAAACACTTTCATGGGGGAATAGTACTCGTGAGATTAAATCTGCAACATACCTTGAAAATTGTTTAATTATCCTCACAGATACTGATGAACTGTTTATTTATACTTTTTCATCCAAAACTTTGAAGAAGGTAAGAACTGATGTTTTAGGTTTTGATGACTTTACGATCTTAAATATTACTATTGCCTCCGATAGGAATATTTATGTGGGGTCGAATGTCGGTATTTTTCAGCTTGACCTGAAGGCTAATTGTTTGTTGAGAGAATTTCAAAATTACCCAGAACTTCAAAATATTCAGATTACAAGTATATGCCTGTCCCAGGGTCAATGGTTTTTTGCTTCAATGGGAAATGGTCTTTACACCATTGATGAAGATGGGGAGCTAATTAACAGCACGCAAGATAAGTTTCAAAAGAGTGCACTCATGTACAATGATTTGAATGTTCTTTTTGAGGATAAGAACAAAAAGTTGTGGATTGGTAGTGAAAGGGGAATCTCTAGTTTTGACCCCCAATACTCTGGTTTTATAGGTGTAGGGCCGGGAGCAGATCCTAAAAAGAGTTTACCCTCGTCAAACGTTTGGACTTTCACAGAAGATAAAAGTGCAAATTATCTATTTGTAGGAACTGACTTAGGAATGTCCAGACTGAATCGAAAAACAGGTCTATTTACCCATTTTAATAGATGGAATGAGGATACCGATGGGCCTAAAGAAGCTAGATTTAATGTTTTGTCCTCTTATTCAATTGATTCAAATATTGTTTTGGTAGGTTTTGAGGATGGTTTTTTTAAATTAGAAATAAATGACGACGCAACCTTTAAATATACTCGATTAAATTATGTTAACCCTATCGTTTTAACAAAATACAATAGACTTTATGGCATAGAGAGTCTCGACGAGGAAAATTATTTGTTGGCAACAAAAGGAGCAGTGTTTTTATATAATCTGAAGACAGGTAATTCCACACGTTTTGAGCATAATATGAATCGGCCAGAAGCATCTCTTTTACCGGGAGTATGTAGGGTATTATATAAGGATCGTAAAGATCGTTTTTGGTTTGCTACGAGCGCGGGCGGTCTAAATATATTAACGAAGAACGAAGCTGGGAATTATGTAATTCAACCTCATCCAATAAATGCCAACATTCGTGAAGCGACAAAGGATTATGCTACTGCATTGTGTGATGACGACAAAGGAAATTTATATCTCGGAACGTATGGTTCAGGAATGCTATATGTAGATTTTACCTCTGGAGAGATTAAGAAAATTGACAAAAGTGCCGGATTACCAAATAATATTATTTATGGTATTCTTAATGATGGACAAAGAATATGGATAAGTACAAACAAAGGTATTGCCTCTTATAATCCGCTAAACACTGAGATTAAGTCATATTTAGAGGTAAACGGTTTGGTAAGTAATGAGTTCAATTCTAATGCCTTTTTCAACTCTTCTAATGGAGAACTATTTTTTGGATCTATATATGGTTACAATGTTTTTCGGCCCGAGGAACTGAATGTTGAGGATACCGAACAAGAGGTAATTATTACGAAGTTTAAATTAAATAAGGGATGGTTAAGGCCTGGTGAAGAGGGATCGCCATTGAAAAAACCTATTGCAAAAACCTCTTTTATTGAACTACCTTACACGGACCGAAGTTTTACGATCCGATTCCAAACTAGTGATTTATCAAATCCTGAGTTGACTCAATTCAAGTATGAACTTGCGGGCTCTTTTTCTAGTCAAGGATTCATTGAAAAAAACCGTGAAATTACATTTAATTCGTTATCACCAGGGAATTATAAATTAAAGATTTATGCTAAATTAGGTGAGGGCTCTTGGAGTAAAAACCCCAAGGTTCTTGAAATAGCTATTTTACCTCCTTATTGGGGTACTTGGTGGTTCTGGACCATTGCCGCATTTATTATTTCAGTATTGGCATTTTTATTTTTCAAAAGAAGAATTGAATCTGAACGTAGAGAGCAGGTAAAATTGGAAATAAAGGTTTCTGAAAGAACTCGTGAGATAAGTAATCAAAAAACACGAATCGAAGAACAAAGCAAGCTTCTTGAAGCAGAAAAAAATAATGTAATACGTCAACAGGAGCTTTTGCAAATCGAAAAAGATAATACTGAACGCTGGTTGGCAAATGCCCTCCCCGAAGAAGTTGTGCGAGAGTTAAAGGTAAAAGGAAAGGTCGAAGCCAATGCATTTGACAGAGTAACTGTGATGTTCACAGATGTCGTCGGGTTTACGAATATTTCAAGGAGAATGAGACCAAGTAGACTTGTGAAGCGTTTGGATATTTTATTTAGAAGATTTGATGAACTCATTCAGAATAATGATCTCGAGAAAATAAAAACGATTGGTGACGCATATATGTGTGCAGGTGGTATCCCAATTGAAAATTCAATAAATCCAATGAATGCGTGTATTGCCGCATTGCAGATTCAAGACTATATGTCCAAGCTCAAGTTCGATGCAATTGCCAATCATAGTGATTATTGGGAAATACGCCTTGGAATACATACGGGACCCGTTGTCGCAGGAATAATTGGAGACTTAAAGTTGGCTTATGACGTTTGGGGTCCAACGGTGAATCAGGCACAACAGATGGAAAAGTTTGGCGCACCTGGAGAGGTCACGATTTCAGGTACTACCTTCACTTTTATAGAACCATACTTTGAGTGCATTCCTAAAGGGAAAGTTAAAATAAAAGGTGGCATCGAGGTGGATATGTATGTTGTTCTGAAAATAAAGCCTGAGCTTTCCGAAAAAGGAAAAGGGTTAATGCCGAATCAAAAGTTTAGTGAGATTGTTCAGCTCCATCATTTTAGCTCTATTAAATATTATAAAACTGAGCATTTTGTTTTGGACTATTTAAAGGCTGGATTATCAGATAAATTGTTGTATCATTCCGTTAACCATTCAATTGATGTTGTTCAGGCTGTTGAACGAATTGCACTCTCGGAGGGAGTGACTGATGAGGGATTATTTTTACTAAAAACGGCTGCGATTTTGCATGATGCAGGTTTCGTTAAGCAGTACGAAAATAATGAAAGTATTGGTGCTGATATGGCCGCAGAGTGGTTGCCAAAATATGGATATACAGAACAACATATAAAAACTATTGTAGAGCTCATACATGTAACTGAAATTCCGCACAGACCCATTAACAAGTTACAGGAGATTATTTGTGATGCTGATCTTGATTATTTAGGTCGTGATGATTTTGAAGAAATTTCTAGCAGTTTGAGATTAGAGTTGAAAAGTATGGGGAAAATAGATAGCGATCGCGCCTGGGATTTAATTCAGGTAGATTTTTTGAAACAACATAAGTATTTTACCAAAACATCGATTGCCGCAAGAAGAAAAAAGAAGCAAGAAAATCTAAAGGTCGTAATGCAAAGACTAGATGCAGACGAATATCAAGATTAAATAATCTCTTCACAAAGCTCAATAAGCATACCATTGGTACATTTTGGATGTAGGAAAGCTATTTTTTTATTATCAGCTCCTGACTTAGGCGTAGAATGTATTAGTGTAAACCCTTGACTGGTTAAACGTTCTATTTCTGCTTCAATGTCTTCAACATCTAGTGCAAGGTGATGAAAACCTTCTCTATTCTTCTCCAAGAATTTTGCGATTGAAGAGTTTGGATTTGTTGCTTCTAGCAACTCAATTTTTGACTCACCTAGTTCTATAAAAACCGTTTTAACAGCCTCCGATTTAACAATTTCGGTTTTGTACATTTTCTTGTCCAGAAGCTGTTCAAAAATTGGAAGTGACGCCTCTATGGATGCTACGGCTATGCCAAGGTGCTCAATTTTTTTTATCATTCGCTGGCTTTTAAGAACTTTTCACTTTTATTATCGTAATTCATGTAGTAGATCCCATTTACTATATTTCTACAATCTACATGGTCTGCGAATCCCACTTTTAATAGGTTCCCAAAGGCATCAAACACCTCATATCTGGTCTTCTTTTTTTTACCCCCAGAGTAGAAGAATATGTCGTCTCTTACACTTGTTGGGGTCATTGAAAACTCTTTAATACTTGATTCTTGCGTAACTTCTTTAGAGATACGTTTTTCTCCTGAATTATCAGTTTGTGTTACTCTAAATTTATTTATGCCGGAGTGTAACGGAACCTTAAAGGAGTAATTATTCTTGGCTTCTGATCCCTTTCCTCGGACTTGTCCTACACTTACCCAGTGATTCCATTTGAATTGTTCAATATCATAATCTAAAATCCCGATTTCACTTGTGGTGGACCATTCAAGAAACGTATTGTCTCTCATTTTAATGTCAGTAAGAATGAAAGTGCTTTCTGGCAAAAGGATTTCGGGATTAAGAAAACGAGGCGTACATCCTTCAAAGTGTTCTATTACCACAAATACATTCGCTCCAACCTCGAGATTGAATAAACTGAAATCGACTTCGAAGTTAGGCGATTGAATGGATGCCGGAAGAACGTCCCCATTAACGGTTACTTTTATGATACAGTAACCAAAGCCATCGACTTGTTTAGGGTTTTTAATAAAAAGCTTATCTCCTTGATATTGCCCTTCAGTTGATAGCAATTTATATTGACCAAATAGCAAAAATGGTATACTAAAAAAAAGAATCAAGCAAATTCTCATAGATTGAAGGTACTTCAAAACAATATTAATGCCAATAAATCAAAAAAACAAGGTAAGAACAAATGGACATTTAAATGTATTTTTGTTGAGTGAACAATTCTGCTTCTCATTTGCTCAAAAAATAGTGATTGATAGGTGAAGATTTTTAAATGAAACAAAGGATAGATACTGTAATTATAGGATCTGGTATTTCTGGTCTTAGCCTGGCTCATTTCTTATCTCGAAAATCTGAGGATTTCGTGGTATTGGAAGCTTCAAATAAGGTGGGTGGAATTATTCAAACTGAAAATAAAAATGGATTTATTTGTGAAAACGGACCCAACACTGTTTTACTGAATAACGAGGCAATCATTGAGCTTGTAAAAAATTGTGGCTTGTGGGAGAGTATAAACTTACCCTCTGATGTTAGCAACAAAAATAGGTACGTTCTTCACAAGAATGAGCTTGAGTTAATCCCATTATCATTTAAGAAATTTATTCGCTCCCCGTTACTTTCTTTTACAAGTAAGTTGAGGATATTACTAGAACCTTTCATTACTAAACATAAAGAAAATACTACAGTTTATGATTTTGTTGTAAAACGATTTGGAAAAGATTTTCACGACCAGTTCATAGAACCATTTATTACTGGTATTTACGCAGGTGATACAAAATGGATGAGTGCAAAACATAGCCTCAGGATTTTATGGGATCTTGAACAATCTTATGGTAGTGTGCTTCTCGGACTTATTAAGCAAAAGCGAAAACGCAAGCAAGTAGGTTCTTTTAATCTTCCGATGGGACTTGCTCAATTGATTCATAGAATTGCTGAACCAATAAAAGATCGAATACATTTGAATACCGAGGTACAAAAGGTAGTAAAAAATGAATTTGGTTATGAAGTATCAAGCAAATCAGGGCGTATTTTTTGTAAAAAAGTAATTTGTGCTGTTCCAGCATATACATTACATGACTTTTTCTTTGATGAGCAATTAAAAACTGTTCTGCAGAAAGTAAAGTATACCCCTGTAGATGTTTTTCATTTTGGTTTTAAGAAAGAGCATATTGAAAATAAAGCACCAGGTTTCGGTGTACTTACCAAGCCCTCAGATAATAAGAGTTATTTGGGAATCCTCTTTAGTAGTAGAACTTTTGACCATGTCGCTCCAAAAGGTTCAGAGCTTTTCACTGTATTGGTTGGAGGAGAACGACAAAAAGAGCTTTGTGAGCTCCCAGTAGAAGAGCTTGAAAAGAGGGTGTTAAATGAACTTGAACAGCTCATAGGTCATGAAGGGAATCTGGATTTTAAAAAGCACTATCGCTGGAAAAGAGGTATCCCTCAATATGATATGAATCAGGAGGAAGTGAATCAGGTGATTAAAGCATTTGAATCGCAAAATACGAATCTGTTTATATTGGGTAATTTTTATGCAGGAATATCTGTAAGTGACTGTATTTTAAAAGCAAAAAATATTGCAAGTAAAATAGCCTAATTTATTTTTTTCTCCTGGTTTTACTGGTTTAATAAATTCCTTCATCTCTAATATTTATTATCTAATCATTACTGTAAAGGTGCTGTTTCGTTTTTTTTTTAATTTCAAATATTTTCTGGTTTATTTTCATCTCAGAATTCTTGCGAAATTGTATTGTTTCTTTTAAAAGTTTAGTTACCTTTGCCCAAAATTTTTGAAAAGTCATTTTGAACGTGAAAAAAGCACTAATCCACACTCTAATTACAGTCGTTTTTTCAATCTATTCATTTCTCTCTTTGGCAAGTGAGCATGAAAAAGAAAGTTATGATGAAAAAGAATTTGATGTAAGTGAGATGATCATGCATCACGTGAAGGATGCACACGAGTGGCATTTGTGGGGCCCAGAGCATGGCGGCACATCGATTTATTTGCCTGTAATATTAAAAACAAAAGAAGGATTTGAGATTTTTTCTTCATCTAACTTATATCATGGAGAGTTGGTTCATGACGGTGAGAATCATTATTACAAAGGTGTTGGTTCGGCAGAGGGTTTCGGTATGTTTCATGAGAAAATTTATGAGCTTGATGAGCATGGGAAACTCCATTTTGAGAATGGCCATGTGCATGGCAACATTAAACCAATGGATCTTTCCATTACAAAAAATGTTACCTCCTTATTTATAGGGTCATTTTTGGTTTTTATTATCATGTTTTCATGTGCGAAATTTTACAAATCAAACGGTGCTGTTGCACCTAAAGGAATTGCCAAATTCATGGAACCGATCATCTTGTTTGTTCAGGATGACATTGCTAAAGCAAATATCAATGAAAAAAAGTATAAGAAATTCGTTCCATTTCTACTGACTATTTTCTTCTTCATTTGGATCAATAATTTATTGGGGATGATTCCAATATTTCCTGGAAGTGCTAATCTTACCGGAAACATATCGGTTACATTCTTTTTGGCCGCTTTAACCCTAGTAATCATTTTAGTGAATGGCAATAAAAACTATTGGGGTCACATCTTTGCTCCTCCTGGGGTACCAAAACTCCTACTTCCCATTATGATTCCTATTGAAATTGTTGGGATTTTCACAAAACCATTTGCCTTAATGATTCGTTTGTTTGCCAATATTACGGCAGGCCACATCATCATTCTTGCATTGATTTCCATCATTTTCATAAATAAAAATGTAGCATGGGGTGCACTGTCTGTTCCCATGGCTTTATTTATATCGATTTTGGAACTTTTGGTAGCCGCTCTTCAAGCGTATTTATTTGCGATGTTATCGGCTTTATTTATCGGTGCTGCTGTTGAAGAGGCACACCATTAATTAGTAATTTTTAAATTCTATATAGTATGTACGGAAGTATAGCAGCAATTGGAGCAGGACTTGCAGTTTTGGGAGCAGGTATAGGTATCGGACAAATCGGTGGTAAAGCCGTTGAGGGTATCGCACGTAACCCTGAAGCTTCAGGTAAAATTACAACAACAATGCTTATTGCGGCAGCCTTGATTGAGGGTGTAGCATTATTCGGTGTTGTAATTGGCCTTTTAGGAGGTAACCCTGCGTAGTAATTAGAATGAATTCTGCTGCTACGGTTGGTAGCAGCAGAATTTTTAAAATTAAAATTAAAAGAAATGGATTTAGTATTACCAGATTTTGGATTGTTATTTTGGACAGGGCTTGTTTTCTGCTTGCTGTTATTTTTATTGGCGAAGTTTGCATGGAAGCCAATATTGGCAGCTGTGAATGAGAGAGGAGATAGTATTGCTGAGGCATTGGCGCTTGCTGAGAAAACAAGAGAGGAGATGAAATCCTTGAAAGCAGAAAATGATAAGATTTTAAAAGCGGCAAAAGTTGAGCGAGACGAAATATTGAAAGATGCCAAGGAGACATCAAATTCGATGATAGAAGCTGCCAAAGAGAAATCAAAAGAAGAAGCACAGAAAATTGTAGATGCTGCTCGAGATTCGATTCGTTCCGAGAAAGCAGCGGCTATGGCAGAGCTTAAAACTCACGTTGCGGCGCTTTCATTGGAAATCGCTGAAAAAGTCGTTAGAAACGAATTGTCATCTGATGAAAAGCAAAAAGCTTTAGCCAATAACTTGGCATCAGACATTAATATGAATTAATCATGAAATCAACGAAGTCAGCAATCCGATATGCGAAAGCGATTTTAGAATTGTCCTCAGAAACTAATTCTGTTGAACAAGTTGCCTCGGATATGGAACGTATTATTGTGGCAAGTAACGAAACACCAGATTTTCAAATTTTCTTGAACTCACCGGTGATTAAAACAGATAAAAAGATTAACATTTTAAAAGTACTTTTTTCTGATTTTACGGAGCTCACAATGTCATTCGTTGAATTGATTACGAAGAACAAGAGAGAGTATCTTCTGACTGAAATAGCAAGCTCTTTTGTTAGATTATTGAAAAAACAAAGCGGAATTGTACCCGTATCAGTAACAAGTGCTGTAAAGCTTGAAAAAGAAACCCTTGCTCAGATCCTAAGCAAATTAAAGTCCCATGTTGATGGAGACTTCGAGGTTACCGAGGAAGTAGACCCTACGTTAATAGGCGGGTTTATTGTGAAAATGGAAGATAAACAGATAGATGCCTCCATTGCTTCGCAACTAAATAGAATGAAAATAGAATTGGCTAATTAATTTTTTAAAAAACAAAT
>CEUH01093789.1_pt1 | contig 11445 bp, 7 predicted proteins | sample 356461 | NCBI WGS metagenome assembly CEUH01 (sample SAMEA2623275, study PRJEB7988) | marine metagenome | isolation source: saline water (ENVO:00002010), including
TTACTTTTTTAATTTGAACAATGGCACAACAAGCCACAACAGCTACAGCCAATGGTCCTATTTATGGTGGTGCTAATAATGGCGCACTTACAGGACTTGGTACAGCTAACGAAAGAAGAGCACTTTACTTAAAGCTGTTCTCAGGAGAGATGTTCAAAGGATTCCAGCACAATACTATAGCTAGAGACTTAGTGACAAGACGTACACTATCAAATGGCCGTAGTCTACAGTTCATCTACACAGGTAGAACTAAAGCTGAGTTCCATGTCCCCGGACAGAGCATTCTCGGTAACGATGAGAAGACACCTCCAGTAGCAGAGAAAACTATTGAGTGCGATGATCTCTTAATCTCAAGTGCGTTCGTCTATGAATTAGATGAGACACTTGCACACTACGATTTACGTGGTGAAATTTCTCGTAAGATCGGTTACGCTCTTGCAGAAAACTATGATAGACGAATCTTCAGAGCTATCACAAAGGCTGCTAGACAGCCATCCCCAGTTACAATGAGTAACTTTGTTGAGCCCGGTGGTTCTGTAGTTAAAGTTGGTGCTGCCAACAGTACAGTAGCTGCTGATGCTTACAATGCTGGTCACTTAGTTAACGCTTTCTATGACGCTGCTGCAATCCTTGACGAAAAAGGAGTAAGTGGTGACGGTAGAGTTGCTGTAATTAACCCAAGACAGTACTACGCACTTATCCAAGACATCAATAACAATGGTTTAATTAACCGTGATGTACAAGGTACAGCGTTACAGTCTGGTAATGGCATCATCGAAATCGCTGGTATCAGAATCTTCAAGTCAATGAACATTCCGTTCTTTGGTAAGTTTGGTACTAAGACAGACATGAATCCAAGAGCTTCTAACGATAACGAAGGTAGTTTCGTAGGTGAAGCAATGGGAGATCAGGATTCTAAGACAACACCTTCAAACTCTAACACACAGAAGACAATCAACAACTATGGTACAGCTGCGAAGTTTGCTAATAGCTGTGGATTAATCTTCCAGAAAGAGGCTTGTGGTGTAGTTGAAGCAATCGGCCCACAAGTACAGGTAACATCTGGAGACATTTCAGTTGTATACCAAGGTGACGTAATCTTAGGTCGCCTAGCAATGGGTGCAGACTTCCTAAACCCTGCCGCTGCTGTTGAATTAGTAGCTGGAATTGACGTTTCTTCTAACTTCAATAACACTGCTGTTTCTAACGCATCATTCTCATAATAGAGAATATTATTTATACAGGGGGCTTCGGCCTCCTTTTTTTTATTTACAAAACTTCATGGCTTCCACAACTATTGACATCGACACCGAACTGTCCGCAGTAAACAATATACTGGGGGCTATTGGACAATCACCAATCACAACAATTAATTTTGCTAACCCAGAAATATCCTTTGTATATAACCTACTTCGTGATGCCAACGTAGACACGCAGGCAGAGGGGTGGCACTTTAACAGAGAGGAGCACGTAACCTTTTCACCTGACGCAAACAAAAACATAATTATTGGTAATGATATTTTATCAATGGACTTTCATGATAATTATGCAAAAAGAACCAACAATCTAGTACGACGTAACGGTAAACTATATAATAAACAAACTCATTCAGATGAATTTGACGGAGATCTTAGTCTTGATGTTGTACGGTTATATCCGTTTGAAGATCTACCTATAGTATTTAGACGTTACATTACATATAGAGCATCTAGAGTTGCTGCTACACAACTTGTTGCTAACCCACAATTAGTTAGATTATTAGCTGTACAAGAAGAACAAGCAAGAGGTGCTCTTAATGAGTATGAATGTAACCAAGCAGATTACAGCATGTTTGGTCTACCAGAAAATACAACATATCAAGCTTATCAACCTTGGAGAAACCTTAGACGATAATGGCAGGCATAACACAAACTATTCCTCAGTTTTCTTTAGGTATGTCAGAACAGCCTGACAACTTAAAGTTTCCGGGTCAGGTAACCGAAATACTCAACGCTATACCTGACGTAACTAAGGGACTATATAAAAGACCGGGAAGTAAAAGAATAGATACTTCACTAATCTCTGATTCTGGTAGAGCAGTATCTACTGACGAAGGCAAGTTAAAAAATGTACAGTCTGGTGGCTCTTGGTTTCATTACTTTCGTGACGAGACTGAAGGATCTTACATAGGTCAAGTTGCATCTGATGGTCAGTTAAGAGTTTGGCGTTGTAGTGATGGGCGGCTCATGACTACTGTTTATGGTACAGGTGGGCAAACAGCTATACAAAACTATCTGCAAACAGCAGCACCAGAAAACTTGCAGTTTCTAACTATTAATGATAGTACATTTGTTAGTAATAGGGACTCTACTAATGCTCGTTTGCCTTACACTACAGTTAGAAATTATTTTACAGCAACATATAGTCAGTCAGGAACTACTATTACAGTTACCTTTACAGATCACGGACTGACAGCAGGGGAGTTAGTCTATGCAGATTTTACATCAGGTACTGCTTCAGACGCTAATCTTGTAGTTGCTACAGTTGCCAACCCAAACACGTTTACATTAACAGCATCTGGTAGTGCAACTACATCAGGTAATGTTAATATCAAACCACTTACACAACAAACACCACACAAGTACTACGCTTTTGTCGAGCTATTACGTACAGAAAACGGAAGACAGTATGGCCTTGATATCTTTAATGATGCAACAACTACAACACTTAACCGTGCTACCAAGCTTAGGCTAACAGCTGATAACTTAGATGAGACAGATGATACAGGGCATTGTCCCGGTATCGGTACTCAAGTATTTACAGTAACAGCAGCGGGCAGCTACTCAGGCACTACTACTGTGTCCGTTAAAAACTCTAGCAACCAAGCTGTTACTAGCGGTAAAAGCAATCTTACTTTTAGACTTAATATATTAGGCCAGCAAGGAACTTCTCCAACTAATAACGAAAAATTTAGGTGTAGTTATCAAAGAGAAGTTGTACTATTACATGGCGGAGAAGGCTGGGTAACAGGAGATAAGGTTGAAGTTATACTTGATTCAGCTCAGGGTGGTACATCAAGCGGAGGAGATGCTACTTACGAAATTACTGTAGAGGATCATGAGACTACACAAGTCAATGCTAATTTAGCACTATTACGACCAACTCCCACACCATTCGATGCTGATACAGCAGTTACATCTGATACAGTTATTGGAGGAATCACAGCGATTGCTAACGGTATTTCCGGTGTAAGTACAAAGGTCATTGGTAATGGTATTTATTTTTTTAGTGACACAACTTCTTTTAATATTAATGTTGTTGAAGATGACTTAATGAGAGTCATGCAAAGTTCCGTAAATGATGTACAAAACTTGCCCAACCAATGTAAACATGGATATATTGTTAAGATAGCTAACGCTCGTATATCTGATGAAGATGATTACTACTTAAGATTTGAAGGTCAAAACGATAAAGATGGTGTTGGATCTTGGACGGAATGTGCAGCCTCAGCTATAGCTAAAAGATTGCATAATATGCCTTTAGTTATTCAACGTTCAGCTGCTACTGAATTTACTGTTAAACAGTTTAATTATTCAGATAGACTTGTAGGAGATGATGGTACAAATACATTCCCATCGTTTCTAGATAAACGTATAAACAAGGTATTATTTTTCCGTAACAGATTAGCATTTTTATCAGAAGAAAATGTAATAACCTGTCGACCGGGTACATTAGGAGAACCTGATTTCTTTATTGAAACAGCTCTGACAGTATCTACATCTGATCCTATTGATATATCAGCTGCATCTATGTTTCCTTCAGAGTTATTTGATGGTGTAGAGCTGAATACTGGTTTGCTCGTATTTAGTACTAACCAGCAGTTTCTGCTATCATCTGACGACACAGTACTTAACCCTGATACAGCTAAACTTAGAAGTATATCTACCTTTAACTATAATAAGAATATACCTCCCATATCGTTAGGAACAACTATAGCTTATATAGATAATACTAATAAGTTTAGTCGATTTAATGAAATGGCTAACGTAGCCAGAGAGGGAGAACCTAATGTCCTAGAAGTTAGTAAAGTAGTTCCAGCACTATTGCCAAAAGATATAGACTTAATTACAAACTCCAGAGAAAACTCTATAGTTTTATTTGGTAAAACAGGAACTGATATTGTATTTGGCTACAAGTATTTTCAAACAGCTGAAAAGAGGCAACAAGCTGCTTGGTTTAAATGGAAGTTTAACAATCCAATTATTTATCATTTTATTGTAGATGACGAATATTTCTTTTTAGACAGCGATTACTACTTACAAAGCCTACAATTAATACAGGCAGAGCCTGATGTAGAACCAAGTATAGATCAGAATAATGTTAACTTCTTGTTACATTTAGATAACCGTGTTGATCTTAGTGGTGGTACTTATAGTGCAGCTACAAAGAAAACAACTTTTACAAATGTTGACTGGCTATCAAGTGTTACCACACCTAACTATACTCTAGTCGTTATAGATGCAAATGCAGGATCTTCTAGAGTTGGTCGATATGCTGAGGCTACAATAGCCAGTTCAAGCAGCTTTACGCTGCCGGGAGATTGGGCAACAGGAGTTACAAGCAGTAACCCTCTTCAAGTAGGATACATATATGACTATCAAGTTAAGTTTCCTACACTATATCCTACAAAAATTACAGGTCAAGCAGCTACGGCTGACGTAAACTCATCGTTAGTTCTACATAGAATTAGATTACACTTTGGTAAGATAGGTCTATATGAAACTACGCTAGAGCGTGTAGGTAAAACAGACTACACAGAAGTATATGAATCTACAACTTTAGATGAGTACGATGTAGCTGATGCACCATATCTAGAAGAGTTTATCAAAACTATACCTGTATATGAAAGAAATACAAATGTTGATATAACATTAAAATCCACACATCCCGCCCCTGCTACGCTACTTGCACTATCATGGGAGGGAGATTACTCACCCAGATTTTACAAACGTGTATAACATAGACTTAACAGAAACAGAACTTAGATACCTTTATTGGAGAATGAAAACTAATAAATGGTATGAACGATACAAATTTGCCAGTAAAAGAGATAATCCTTGGCAAGAATGGATGCAAGCAACAATAGATAAGCTTGAACCAATATATAAGAAAATAGATGAGTAAGTATATTCATCCGATAACGATGGAGGCTGCTGTAAATGTAGCCTCTAATCTACGCTCAGAGGACCGCAGAGAGCTCTCAGAGGGCTATGGAACTATGCCAGAGCTACATCTACCCTTATTAGCAAAGAACCCCTCCTGTGTGTATTTTACGTCGCCTAGCGGCAAGATTGCTGGAATGGCAGGCGTAGATCCAGACGGAAAAAATGGGATTATTTGGATGCTTTGCACCCCGGTCATCCATGAAAAACCAGTATTATTTGCAAGAGAGGCAAAACGGTATGTCGATAACCGACCAGAACCTCTCCTTTGGAATATTGCTGATAGTCGAAACACAGTACATCTTAGATTACTAAAGTTTCTTGGCTTCAAGTTTTTACGCAAGTTAAAACACGGGCCAAACAATGTAACATTTATTGAATTTTGCCGTGTGCAGAGATAGAAACGCAGCCGAACGAAGAAGGGCTCAACAACTAAAAAGACAAAAAGACGCTGTTTTTGCTCAGAAGAAACTACAATTCTTTAACAAAGAAACAAGTTTTGCCAGAGCTAAGAATAGAAATATCATGGGATACAGTCGTGATATAAGCGATGCTAAAGTAAGAGCATTGTATACAGCAGGCAAGGGTAGAAAAGCAAAAGAGACAGCAGCTAAAAGATTCTTTGGATCAAAAGCTAAAGGTATTGCATTACAAGGCGGTCGATCACGTACAGCTGGTAGAAACGCATATTTAAAATATTTAAATACCGCAGCTAAAGTAGATAGTGTTATGGAAACTACATTTGGTAGAAACATGGCTTATGCTCAACAAGGTGCTACTCGTAGATTCTTAAATCAAAACGCAAAAGCTAGACAGAAATTAGGTATACCAGCTGCATACGGAGCTTCTGTTATGATGCCTCCTAGAGATAGACTTGGTGGTGCATTAGATATGGCACAACAAGGTTTATCTATTGCTGCACCGTTCTTACCCGGTGGTGGTATATATAAATTATTTGAAGGTTAATCATGACATCTTCATTTGAAAACTTCGGTAATGTCATAGGTACGCCTAGAGACCAGTTACCAGATATTCGAGATACTAATTATCTTGAAACAGAAGCCGACATGACAGAGGCTGTCAATAAACAGATTGACGAAGACATTGTAAATACTAAAGCTTTCTACGATCAGGCAATGAGAATAGAAGAGCTTAGAGGTAAAGCATTTGATAAAAACTTAACCGCTTTAGCCAGTATAACTGGTAGTATAGGTGATATAGCTAAAGCAGTACAGGCTGACAGAGTTAGAAAAGAAACAGAGAAAATTAACTTTGGTCTTAATGCAAAAGATATTGAAGAGTTAGAAAAAGCTGAAGATAAGAATAAGTATTTATCTGATCTATTTATAAATCAACTTAATGAATTAAAATCTGAAGGTCTAACTTTTGATGAAAATGTAGATATAGAAGAGCTTGTAGCTGAACAACTTGGTCAGTTTGAGGTAGATGGTAACATACGAGAAAACCTATCTCAATATCAAACTCAACTAAAAACTCTTGCTAATAATATATTTGACCAATTAAATTATGATAATCTAACAGATAGAGGTCAAGCAGTAGGAGTAAATGATTTTGTAAAAAGAGTAATATCTAATGCTATTCATGCAAATTCTTTAGAAGCTGGTTTAGATATTAGTAGTGGTAATTATAGAAGACAGTTTTTAAAAGTTATTAATACAGACTTAAAAAAAACTATAGACGACCGTGCTACTGCTTGGGAATATAATTATCGTAATAATCTAAACAGCCAAAGAAAAAAAGCATTAAACCTTGATATACAAAACAAATTTGATACAGCTAATTCAAAAGATGCTAATGATGTTCCAATAAAATCAAATATTTTTTCTGGTGAATTAGTAAACCGAATTGCTATTAACCAATTTCCGGGAGATCCACAAGCCAAACGAAAAGCTTTTGATTTCCTTGTTGATGAGTTTGCTTCGTTGGCAAAAACTAATGATACAGAAGCAAACAAATTAGCATGGATTTTAGAAAACGTAGAATACGTTGACGGATCTACAGGTACAACTTATGCAAACTTTAACGAGTATCTTAACAGTATAGACTCTGAAAAAGAACCATTACGATATGCGTTAGCATCAAGACGCCATGTTATACTAGAAAATGCTATAAATGAAGGCAGAGCTGGAACGGTAGAAATAGACAAAAATCAGCGTACTGCCGACTTGGCTGCGTGGAAAAAAGAGTATTTTGATCCGCTTAATGAAGAAGCTACTAGAGAAAGAAGAGATATTACTCAAGCTGAGAAATTTCGTTTAATAACACAATTTACTGAATCAGGTTTATATAATCGAAATGATCCAGACAGAAACAAAATACCAGAATATTTACAGAAATTTTTTGCGGATGTTGGTAATCTAGATCCAGAAGTACAAAGACGGTTAGATTATGTTAAACTGATTAACAATCAAAGTGATATAATCAAACAAATGATATTACAAAGAAAGGTAGATCGAGGACTTCCTGATGCTGGTACATTTACTGAAGATGATGCGTTTTTAGCTAGGCACTTAAGCGATGTTTTACTTGCACAATATGGAGAATCTTTAACTGGTCCAGAAAGCCAGTTTGGAACTGAAGTATCTGCTGGTTCAGATCCTCTTACATTTCTTTCTGGAAAAGTTGCGGAACTACAGGAGAAATTTTTGAGAGGAGACTATGATGGATTTGCACGTAAACTTAATATATCACTAGCTGAAAAATCATTTGCATTAAAAAAAGCTTACAAAAATGATCCAAGCTTGATTGGGTCCAATGTACCACATGATGGCGAAGAGCCTTTTTTATCAAAAGGATTAACGTATATAAAAACTGGTGGGAAAGTTAATGCAGAAGTACTAGAGTATTTCAAACAATATAGCAAACAGTTAGGCATGACTCCCCGTAGGATTATGTTGGAACGTTTAAAAGCTACAGGTGCATTTAAAGATGATGAAGAGTATGGTTTTTATATTGACAGAGACTCACCTTATATGACTGAAGCTGAAAAGTTAAACATGTTAACTGGTGGTACACATTCTGTTTATAATATAGCTACAAAAGACGGTGGTAAAAATCTTAAATTTGTATTAGATGATTTAGAACATCCTGATGCTAGAAAAGGTACAGCTGGTAATAAAAAAACTGGATATGATTGGTACGATGCTTCAAATTCTACCACCAATTCTTATATCGGAGTTCCAAACGGTTATATATCTGCTCAAACCTTGCTTGGTAGAAAATTAACAAATGTGTCCTTTACTTCTGTATTAGCAGCTGCTGAACTTAATCCTGATATTGAAATTGGTAGATATGGTCTAACAGGTAAACAGTTGCTAGAAATAGCTAATGCAAACAACGGGATAGTTAGAACTTTAAACAGTAAGGCTAAATTTGATGCAAACTTTCAAGACTATATAGCTATGGAAGCTATGCGTTATAAATTAAATAGGTCAAATTCCGCTAGAGGTTTTTCTATTAACAAAAAAGGTAAAACTGTTTCAAGTCTTACTGAGTTTAGTCTAGAAGAACAACAAGCTTTAGATTCAGTATTTCCACAATTAAAAGATATGTCATCTGCACAGTTACATAATTTAGCTCCACAGATTGCAAATGTTATTTTAACTGATCTTGAGAAGGCACAAAAGAAAGGACCAGAAGCTGTAAAAGAATTTAAAAAGAAACAAAAAGAAGAACGAAGGGAAAAAGTAAAAGCTGAAACACAAAAACAAATACGTGAAGGAGATGTATTTACGCCATGACACAATCTTATGGGTCTCCTAACCAAGAACCAGATGAGATAGATATTGTTGCAAACAAAACCAGAGAAGCTATAGACGAGCTTAGACAGCGAGAAGAGGCAAAACAACTAGCTGCTACAAATCAGCAAGAGCAAGAGATGCAAGCTAAAGCAGAGCAAGTTGATCCACGTAACGCTAATACTTGGGGTGCTAAGGCACTTATAAAAGAAGGTCAGTCTATAATTTCTGGTGGTTTGCAAGATACAGCATCATCACTAGCCACATTCCCTGAGCGCACTATGGATGCGTTGTCAGGGGAAATGCAACGAGAAAAGGAAGAAAAAGGGTTTTATAAACCTGAGTGGACTCCTTTTAATTCTTACGATAATCCTATAGAAACCAAAACATGGTGGGGTAAACAGTTAAGAAGTCTTGTACATTTTGGCAGCTTGGCATTAGGAACAGTAGTCACAGCTAAGGCTGCGGCAGCAACAGGTATAATAAGTATACCAGCTGGACTTGTTGGTTTAACTAGCAGCAGTCTAGCAAGAGGTGCGGCAATCGGAGCTGTATCTGACCTTGTATCTAAAGAGTCAGATGAGCAGAACGCATTAGGTGCATTACGAGATAGATATGGGTGGGCAGATACACCACTATCTACAAAAGACACAGACCACCCTGTTATGATGAAGATAAAAAACATCATAGAAGGAATGGGTATAGGATTAGTATTTGATGGTATAGCCTATACACTTAAAAAAGGTAGCAAAGAAGTTGTAGATCAGATAGTTAAACGAAACGAAAGCTTAGATAAACAAACTATTGAAGCAGGCGTAGCACAGATACGTAGAGCAGAAACAGAATTTAGAGCAGATAAAAACAGACCTATAGCCGAACCACACCAAGGGGCACACATATCCGAGGTTGAACCAGAAGTAGCTCGTCAACAGTTATCTCGTACTCGTAAGGAGTGGGGATCAGAAGAAGGATCTGCTGGTAGTGTAACCACACCTGTAGAACGAGAGCGTATAGCACAGTATGGTGGCACAGACGAGGAAACTGTAGAGCGTGTTCTTAAAGATTTAATGAGTAGTGATAAGTTTGCAAAAGAACTAGCTAAAGCTAAAGGCGATAGAAAGAAGCTAGCAGCTACATATAAAGAAGCTGTAGAAGCTCATCAACGCATCACACAAGGTAGAAATGCAGCTGATATGTCTGCATCAGAGTACTTAAAAGAGTTAGAAGAAGCTACAAAAGACATAGTAGATGGAGTTGAAATACTTACTTCTAGGGATGTAGTGACTGCTGACTTAGTATTAGGTACCTTAATGAAACAGTTACGTGATACAGGCATAGCTGGTAGAGAAATATCTGATTTAGTCAACTTACAAGATATAGATGGACCAGCTAAACAAGTAGTCGATACAATGTTATCAGCAATGTATATGACTAAAAAAGCTAGATTTGTAAAGTCAGACAGCTTTAGAGGACTAGGTGCTGGTAAGCAACGTAAAGGTTTATTAGAAGAAGCATTGACTAAAGAGATGCAAGATTCTAGAGACGCAATTCTTGGTGTATTAAATATTGCTAAAGAAGGTGATGACGATTTACTTTTAGCAGTATTTGAAGCATTTTCTATGATGAAAGATGTAAATAATCTAGATGACTTTGATAACTGGGCAAGAAAAGTTATACTTGGTGGAGCTCTAGAGGAGGGTGGTATAAATAGAACTGGTACACTTATACGTGAATTAGAAGCTGTTATGTCACACAGCATCTTATCCGGTCCTAAAACACCAATCCGAGCAATGATGGGTACATCTGCTGCAACATTTCTAAGACCGCTAGCTACAGCTATTGGTGCTGGTATACGTTATCCGTTTAACTCTGATGCTATTACATTAAAAGCTAGTTTGTCTTCTGTTAACGCTATGGTAGAAGCTATACCAGAATCGTTTACATTATTTAGAGATAAACTAAATTCATACTGGAAAGGAGATATAGCAACTATAAAAACTAGATTTTCTGAGTATACAAAAGGTGATGAAAACTGGGAGATCTTACGTCGTTGGGCAGAAGATAGTGGCAGAGCATCAGCTGGAGAGCAAGCAGCTTTTCGTGTAGCTAACATGGCACGTCAGATGAACAACAGTAATTTTCTTGCATATTCTACTAAGCTTATGGCTGCGACTGACGACGCATTTGCGTATATATTAGGTCGTGCTAAAATGCGTGAGAAAGCTATGCGTAAAGTTCTAGAGTTACAAGAAGGTGGATACAAAACACCTAAGATAACAAAAGAACTTATGAAAGCTTACGAAGATGATTTTTATGCACAAATATTTGATGCAAATGGTGATATAGTTGACGAAGCTACTAAGTTTGCACGTAAAGAAGTCACACTAACACAAGAGTTAACTGGCTTTGCAAAAGGTCTTAATGATGTATTTAGTGCTACACCTCTAGCTAAACCATTCTTTTTGTTTGCTAGAACTGGTGTAAAT